>ODAI012460958.1_pt1 | contig 10920 bp, 10 predicted proteins | sample 1539321 | NCBI WGS metagenome assembly ODAI01 (sample SAMN02144231, study PRJEB22623) | gut metagenome | biome: sheep rumen | host: Ovis aries | place: New Zealand | reverse complement strand
TGTCAGGGAACCATAGAACGGATCTCTTCGAGTTCTTTTCCGCAGTATGCCTCGACCAGGGAGGGGGAAACATTCTTTTCAATCTGATCATAGACAGGAATACATTTCTGGCGGATGACCAGCATGTTTTCTTCTGTCAGGCGGTTGATCTTGCTTCCGCTCTCCTCAATCGTGGCAATTCTGGAAGCAATACGCTCATCAGACTGCTGACGGGCTTCCTGTTTTGCGGTCTCTGCAGCTTCGCGGATAATGGCCTGCTGGTCCTCCGGCAGACTGTCCATGAACTCGCTGCTGACAATGAGGGAGATCAGATGCGGCAGATGGTTGGTCTCAATGACATAATCCTGCTGCTCATAAAGCCTGTTGGAAACAATGACCTCATAGGGGTTTTCCTGAGCATCGATGGTTCCCTGCTGCAGACCGATATATACCTCAGAGAAGGTCATCGGTGTGGGATTGGCGCCGAGGGATTTCCAGAAGAGCAGATGGTAGGGATTCTCCATAGTACGGATCTTCTGGCCCTTGAGGTCGTTTGCAGTGAAGACATCTTTATTTGAAGTCATGACACGGAAACCCTGGTCCGCATAGCCCAGCAGCTCATAGCCGCCATCCTTGTAGACCTTGTTGATCTGATCCATGAATTCCGGATTATCGATGTGCTCGCGGACATCCTGGATGCTGTCAAAGAGGCAGGGCATGTCAAATACGGCAATGTCGGGCAGGAAAGTAACCTGGGGAGCCGTATTCTGAACTACAAAGGGAATATCACCATCTTTGCAGGACTCGAGCAGCTCACGGTCACCGCCGACAATACTGTTGGGATAAACCTGAATACGCATTTTTCCGTCAGAGAGGCGCGAAACCTCTTCCGCGAAACGCTCCGCGTATATCTGTGTGACTGTATCCTCCGGGCTGGATGTTCCCAGAGGCCATGCATATGTCTGTGTGCCGTCGGACTTTGCTGCCCCGCCGCAGCCGGTCAGCGTCAGAGCAAGGAGGGCGGTAAGCAGGCATACTGTCATGAAACTGATTTTAAGGCTGAATTTTTTCATGCTTTCCTCCTTTCTTACAGCAGGCACAGGCTGATCTGCGGAATATAGGTGATCAGAAGCAGAGCAACCAGGAACATGATGATCATGGGCATGGCCTTCTTGGCAATATCCATGACCGGTACATCTGTCAGGGAACTTGCGACAAACAGGTTGACGCCGATCGGAGGTGTAACGAAACCGATGGCCAGGTTAACAACCATGACAACGCCGAAGTGGATCGGGTTCATGCCGACTGCAGTGACGATCGGGAGCAGGATAGGCGACAGAATGAGGATCGCAGGCGTCGTATCCATGACCATACCGACCAGAAGCAGGAAGATATTGATCACGATCAGCAGAATGATCTTGTTTGTGAAGCTCTCCAGAATGAAGGCACTGACCATCTGAGGCACCTGCATCAGTGTAAGCACACGTGAGAATGCTGTAGATGCCGCAAGGATGAACATGATCGGTGAGTAGGTTCTGATCGCTTCCACCAGAATTCCCCACAGATCCCTGAACTTAAGTGTCTTGTAGATGAACATACTGATGATCAGTGAATAGAAAACGGAAATAACCGCAGCCTCTGTAGGGGAGGCAACACCCGAATAGATGCAGCCCAGAACGATCACAGGGCTCAGGATTGCGAAGAAGCTCTCGCGGAATACCTTAAAAAAGCCTTTTTCATGGAGCGCATTGATCTGGCTGTCGATCTTCTCGCGATCTTCACCGTGTTTCTTGCAGTAAACAAAGGCATAGGCCATGAGCAGGACACCGATCAGAACACCGGGGACGATACCTGCCAGGAACAGATCACTGACAGATGCGCCGGACGCCATCGCGAACATGATGAAAGGAATGCTGGGGGGGATGATAACACCCAGGCCGCCCGCGACCGCAACAATTGCTGTCGAGAAGACCTTGTCATAGCCCATATCGATCAAAAGCGGGATCGTCATGGAACCGACTGCCGCAACAGTCGCGGGAGCGGAACCCGAAATCGCGCCGTAAAACAGGCAGGTGATGATCACCGCACAGGGAATACCTGCGGTGCGTTTTCCAAGGAAATAGGAAAAAACGTCGAAGAGACGCTTGGAGATCTGTCCGCGCGCCATAAGGATGCCCGCAAGTACGAACATCGGAACCGCCAGAAGCGGGAAAGAATCAATGCCGCCCACCATGGAACGGATGACATAACTTGCGCTCGCTGTAAAGGAAGGATCAAACGCGCCCGGAAGCACTGCGACAAGCCCCAGTGTGACCGAGACAGGGATCGCGATCAGAAGAAAGAGCGCAAACAGAATAAATACGACAATAGGTGACATACTGGTTCCCCTTTCTCAATTACTTTCCTTCGCTTTTTGCGGAATCACGATCGATGCGGGAAGGCCATCTCACAAGATCATCATTCTTTGTCAGGTTATGAAGCTCCAGAAGCCATCTCTCCACAATGCGGATCACGCACAGAGAGAAGCAGATCAGCGGTGCCGACTGGATATAGTACATAGGAATTCCGCAGGCGGGGCTGACCTGACCACTCTCGATCGTAGTCATCAGATAGCGCCATGCGTAAGGAACCAGGTAGACAAAAAAGGCAAACTGGATGGTAAGGTTGATCAATCCGATGATCGCTCTTCCTCTCTTGGAGAAGATCTTCACAAACTGATCGATCTTGATCGCCAGAAACTTCTTTGTGCAGAAACTGACGCTGATAAATGCGGACCAGATGAACAGATAACGGGTCACCTCTTCCGACCAGGATAATGACATTCCGAATGCATAACGGGAAAGAACCTGGATGCCCATGATCACTGCCATGAGGATCAGCAGAATGGTCATGACAAATTCTTCCAGATATTCATCCACATATAAAAGAATTTTTTTCACTTTTAACCGGACCTCCCAATTGTGGCTGTAAATAAGATATGTCGTGCAGGAAAAGACATTTCACGCACAAAAGCAGGAAATGTTATTTCGCGCACAAATGCAGGAAATGTTATTCCGCGCACAAAGACAGGAATTTTTTTTGCGCACAAAAAAAGTGCCTCCCCCGCACCAGACCACAAAGTGTCCGGTGCGGGTTTGACTTGTAACCTGCAGTATTCAGTTTAGAGGCTGTTGTGGATCAGGTTGAGAACTGTATCCAGATCAGCCGCATTCATCTGTCCCGGCGCAGAAGCTTTGCCGACAGCGCCGAAAGTACAGGAGCTTCCGAAAACTTCACCGCTCAGACGGCTGATCAGGCCTGTGCCGGCCATAGACATGGTAATGATGGGACGATCCGCATAATCTGTTGCCATCTCCTCTGTTGCGGAAAGGAGAACCAGGACGTCCTTTTTATTTTTGGGCATAACCGCGATCTTGGGAATATCCGCGCCGAGGTCCTGCATCTTGCGAAGCCTTCCGACGATGTCGTCCTTCTCAGGAGTCTTGCCGAAATCATGGTTGGAAGCAACAACTTTTACGCCTGCCGCATGAGCTCCCGCAATAATCTCTTTGACGATATCGTCGCCGGTGAAAGCCTCGACATCGATCAGATCCACAAGGCCGGTCTGTGCAGCCTGGATATTGAGCCTTGCGTATGCTTCCGGCTCAATCGCCTTCTCGCCGCCTTCCTTGGATGTACGGAATGTAAACAGGATCGGTACATCGCCAAGTGCGGGACGCAGGTCTTTGAGGACATCCTCGACCTTTGCAAAGTCAAAGACACCTTCAAACCAGTCGACACGCCACTCGACCAGATCCAGACGCACATCTTTAAAAGAATCAGCTGCTGCCAGAATCTCCTCTTTGGTCACGCCGACGATCGGGACGATAATCTTGGGAGTACCTTCGCCAATCTTCACGCCGCGGACTTCGATCACGTTTGCCATAGTATTCTCCTCCTGAATTAGAGTTGTTTGTGACTATATGAAACAGGTATAAAACCATGTTCAAAGGTTTCATTATCCTTACAGCGCGACACCCGCCAAAGGGTGCCGTGCCGCTGCAGGCATTATTCTCCGTAGCGGATTCCCAGGACTTCCTTCATGTGGTCGATGGGCATATCAACACCGGTCCAGAGTTTGAATGCTGCAGCGCCCTGGAAAAGCATCATGCCGAAGCCGTTCATGTTCTTGCAGCCGACTTCCTTTGCGATCCGGAGGAACTCTGTCTCAGCAGGTGCGTAGACAGTATCCGTGACGATCAGGTCGGGACGCAGATAGGACTTGTCGGGAAGCCAGGTCATGCCTTCAAGAGGTTTCATGCCGCAGCCGGTAGCGTTTGCCAGAAGTACGCTGCTGTCGATCTCTCTCTTGAGGGCTTCATGATCTGCCAGGTCAAAGAGCTGTGCCTTACAGTTGGTCTTCTCGTTGATCTTCTTAACAGTATTCTCGGCATTTGCCCAGAATTTATCTTTGATATTAAAAATAGAAATCTCTGCAACGCCGTCCAGAGCAGCCTGGATCTCGATGGCAGTTCCTGCACCGCCCGCTCCGACGATCGTCATCTTCTTTCCGATCACATCGATGTCATAATCTTTCAGGGACTGCATGTAGCCGATACCGTCTGTGCAGTGTCCTTCCAATACACCGTTCTTGTTGACGATGGTATTGACTGCGCCCACAAGCTCTGCCGCAGGAGACAGCTTGTCGAGATACTGTCCGACAACTGTCTTGTTGGGCATGGAAACATTGGAGCCGACCAGCTTCAGAGCGCGGATTCCCTTAACCGCATCCTCCAGTGTGCTGTTGTCAACTTCAAATGCAAGATATGCATAATCCAGTCCAAGATAAGCAAATGCTTCGTTGTGCATCGCCGGTGAGCTGGAGTGTCTGATCGGATACGCGATCAAGCCGACGAGTTCTGTGTGACCTGTAAGTCTCTCTGCCATTGTAATGCCTCCTTCACAAAAACTACTGCTTATAACGGCGCAATGATTGTCAGGAAAACCTTCCCCCTTGCATCCTCTTCACTGCGTCAAATGATCGTCATCATTGTTAATATGATAACAATCATACTATCTTACTTTAATTATAGTTTTTATCATTTGATAGTTCCAATACTTATAATCAATCAAATTAATGTTTTCTGTCTATCAAATTAGTTCGTTTTAAGAATAAGTCATTCTGCAATTGTTCGGGTATAATAGTTGTATTCGGATAAGCACAACAATCAGGGGTTTCAGAAAGGATCTCTTATGACATTAAACCAGCTGCAATATTTTTATGAAGCTGCAAAGACACAACACTTTAACCGTGCTGCCGATAATCTGAGTATTTCCCAGCCCTCACTCTCACGGGCTATTGCAGCGCTGGAAAATGAAATGGGCGTTATTTTGTTTGAGCGCATGGGAAGAAATGTGAGTCTGACAAAGGCCGGACAGGTTTTTTACGAACATGCGGAAAAAATCCTTGAAGATATTTCCGTCGCGGAAAGAAAAATGCACCAGCTCGCTGTCAGCGGAGGGGAGATCTATATCGCCTATGTATATCCTCTCTCGACACACTTCATTCCTGAAGTCGCGCACGCCTTTATTCAGATGGAGGAAAACCAGAAACTCACCTTTAATTTTGCACAGGGCCTGACCTCGGAGAATATCGAAGGCCTTAAGAGCGGAAAATATGACATCATTTTCGGAGCACGCGATCCTTCCGAGATATCGATCCGGTTTGTACCGCTGATGCGGCAGAGAATGGTCGTCATCGTTCCTGAAGGACATGAACTGGCGGAATGTCCCTGTGTCAATGCGGATGGCTTTAACAATTATCCCGTCCTCACCTACGACCATACATCCGGCCTGGGCAAACAGACGCGCACCTTTTTCCGCCGTTACAATCTGCATCCGCAGATCATCTGCGAGTCGCCCGATGAGAACGGCATTGCCTCTCTTGTCAGCCAGGGCTTCGGAATTGCCCTTGTCGCCGATATCGGGTACGCACAGTGGGATAAGATCCGTGTGATTCCGCTCGCACCGGAACTTGAGTTTTACCACACTGTATATATGGGTTATCTTGCAGGCAAATATCAGATTCCCGCCGTATCGCGTTTTATCAAGTTCATTCAGGACAATTACACTGAGGAAAATCTCTGAGGCCGCAAAATGCCGTCTCCCCTGTCGGGCAGGCAAAATACATGCGTTATTTTTATTGATTCCGTCCAAAAATTGCATTAGACCGCATGCATTTATTGCTATATAATGAACATAGTTTTTGATTAAAGTTTTTTCCTATATTAACCCCTTGGTATTCCGGCAATAAGCCGGGATGCCGATATCCATTTCATACATGCCTGCCGGGAAGCCCGATGGATGATCATCCATCGGGCTTCCCGGCTTTTTTGTGCTGAAGCGCTCCTGCGCTGAGACGCGCGAGGAGAAAGTCCGGAACAGATTTCTCCGATAGGATCACAGGGTGTTTACAGCCGCCCCGCGGCAAAAACATCCGGAGTGAAAAATCGGCGCATCAGCACGATTTTTAACTCTTTCTGCTGCGGCTGTTCTCCTGTTCCAGGAGCTTTCCGAGTTCATCCATGAATGTGCTGACGTCCTTAAATTCACGATAAACGGAAGCAAAACGGACATAAGCGACGGGATCCAGGCTGTGGACCCGTTTGATCACCAGTTCTCCAATCTCGGAGCTGGAGATCTCCTTTTCTTCCCGGTCAAAGATCTCCTTCTCGATTTCATCCACGACGCGCTTGATCTGATTGACGCTGATAGGCCTCTTGTGGCAGGCGCGCAGGATACCGCCTTCGATCTTCTGGCGGTCATAGGGCTCTCTGTTATTGTCCTTTTTGACCACAACCATAGGGATGGTCTCAATCTTTTCATAGGTCGTAAACCTGCGCTTGCAGCTGTCGCAGACCCTCCGTCTGCGGATGGAGTTGTTCTCCTCGACCGGTCTTGAATCGGATACTCTGGTGTCTTCACTTCCACAATACGGGCATCTCATATGCTTCCCCCATTCATCAACTCAAGAGACTGTGCACTTTCTCTGTCTCTTTCCTCCCTGCAGGTTACACGTTACCGTACACGCTCTCTCCAGGAGTCGCTACATGTTATTCTTTCCGACTGTGCCGGAGCGCTTCAGCGCGCGGGCAGCATCAGTGGGATATGCGGTATTTCTCCGCTTCCTTTGCTGTGGCAGCTAGAAAGCGGATCACGTCGACAGGATACTGTCCCACGGCTGTCTCTCCTGTGACCATAACGCCGGATGCTCCATCCGCAACGGTATTGAAAATATCGTTCACCTCTGCTCTGGTGGGCACTGCGCGGTTTTCCATGCTGGCCAGCATCTGGGTCGCAACCATATAATACCGGCCCGCAGCTCTGCATGCCGCGGAGATTTTCTTCTGGGCTGCGGGCAGCTGCCAGAGCTGCATGTCGTTGCCCAGATCACCGCGGGCGATGCATACGGCATCGCAGACAGGCAGGAGCGTTTCCAGGCGTTCCATGCCCTCCCGGTTTTCAATCTTGGCGACAAGCTGTAGATTTTCAGCCCCGTTTTCCCCAAGAGCCCGCTTTACCGTGATCAGGTCTTCGCGGTTTCTCACAAAAGGCTGCATAATGCCTGTCACACCAAAGTCCGCCGCGTCCCTGATGTTCATCAGGTCTGCGGCCGTCATGGTAGGCGGATGAATATCCGCGCCGACCACTTTGACGCTCTTTCTTCCCGAAAGCGTCCCGCCGCGCACGATCTGTGTCAGGGCGCCTCCTCCAACTGTCTCCGTGACCTTCAAAAGAAGCCGGCCGTCATCCATCAGGACCTCCTCGCCGGGCGCAAGCGCCTGACAGACCACCTGTGGAACAGGGATGGCTGCGTCATACTTTGCACACAATGATCGTCTCTCATCTTCCGGCATCTGTTCATCGAACAGAACTGCTTTCTCGTTCTCATTCAGTATCAGGGGTGCAGGCAGGCGTCCGATGCGGAGCTCCGGTCCCTGCATATCGACTAACAGAAGAGGTTTTACTCCCGCCCTTCGTGCCGCCGAATGAAATATTTCCAGCTGCTGCGCGCTCTCACGCAGACTGATATGGGACAGATTAAGCCGGATCCCTGTCATACCGCTGCAGAACATCCTGGTAAGCACCTGTTCCGAAGAACAGGAAGGCCCCAGAGTCCCGTATATATCTATCATTTATTCCCTCCGGTTTCCTGCCGGCTGTTTTCCCCGGACCTCTTGTACCGGTCTCCCGGCAGATCAGGCTCTATATAGGCTCTATACATGCTCTTAATAAGCTCTATACAGGCTCAAATATATGCTCTTTATATGCTCTATATGTGCAGGATCATCTTTGCGATCGTAAAATAGACAGTCAGTGAAATGGCATCAACAATGGTCGTGATAAAGGGACTTGCCATGACAGCCGGGTCAAAGCCGATATGCTCGGCGGTCAGCGGCAGGACGCAGCCGATCACCTTGGCGATCAGTACAACCACCACCAGCGTCATGCACACAATGGCAGCCACCTGTATGGGGATCCGGTCGACGACCAGAAGCTTGACAAAATTACACAGCGACAGGGTCACACCGCACATGGCAGCCACGCGGATCTCCTTCCAGACTGCCCGGAATGTCTCTTTGAATTCAATCTCGCCCAGGGAAATACCTCGGATGACTGAGACGCTGGCCTGAGATCCGGCATTACCGCCGGTATCCATCAGCATGGGAATGTAGGCGGTCAGGATCACGTATTTGGCGAGCGCACCCTCCGCGCGTGTGATGATGGCTCCGGTAAATGTCGCCGAGATCATCAGGAACAGGAGCCAGGGCATTCTGGCTTTATAGGTCTCCAGAATACCTGTCTTAAAATAAGGCCGGTCCGTAGGCAGGATAGCTGCCATCTTTTCGATATCCTCTGTGGCCTCTTCCTGGATGATATCGACGATATCATCGATCGTGATGATACCGACCATCCGGTTCTCGTTGTCCACAACCGGCATCGCGGTAAAATCGTATTTCTGGAAAGCCATCGCGGCTTCCTCCTGGTCGGTCGTGGTATTGATGCTGATGATGTTTTCATTCATCATCTCGCCGATGACCGTGTCGGGGTCTGCCATGACCAGGTAACGCAGAGCCACTGTACCCAGCAGGACGCGCTGGGGATCCAGAACGTAACAGACATTGACCGTCTCTGTATCAAGACCGATCTTCCGGATTCGTTCAATGGCATCCCGTACTGTCATGCTCTCCTTGAGATCTACATACTCGACCGTCATAATGCTGCCGGCCGAATCCTCAGGATAGCGGAGCAGATGGTTGATGTCCGCGCGCGTATCGGGGCGGGCATTACTCAGAATCTTCTTGACGACATTGGCCGGCATCTCCTCGAGGAAGTCGGCCGCATCATCCGCCATCAGATTGTCGATGATGCTGGAAGCTTCTTTATCGGAAAGTGACTGGATGATATACTGCTGGTCATCAAACTCCAGGTCCGCAAAAACATCCGCAGCCATACTTTTGGGCAGTATGCGGAATATTTTGAGGGACTCCTCATCTTCCATTTCATCCATAACAGCTGCTATATCGGCTGTCTGCATATCGGCGCATGTCTGCCGCAGTTTCGTGTACTGCCTGGATTCGAGCAGCTCCCGGAGCAAGTCCTCATATTCTCTGTTTTTATCTTCCATTTTATTCTCCATTCCGGTGCACTCTTCGCGGCGGTCTTATACAGTCACGGGCGCAATATCTGTTACTGCTGTACACGTCCCTCGAAGGGCCTGTGCATGTAACGATATCATCTTTGATCGCTTTTTCTGCTGATCGGAAAAAAGCCCTTTGTTTCTGTCCCGATCACCGCGCCTCCGCTGGTAAGCGCTGTGATCGTATCCTGCAGAGCATCGGCGCTCTCTTCTTCTACCGTAAGATGCAGAGTCACCTTTGCGCCGTACTCCGTCTCTTCCATTTCAATCTCCCGGCGTCGGAGTTCGTAGAGCAGTCTGTCGAGCGCCCCGTATTCCACTGTCACGGCAAGTTTTCTGCACAGGCACATGCGTACAGTCTCCGCGTCCTCCATGGCCGCGCGGGCAGCCTGGGTATACGAACGCACCAGTCCGCCGGTACCAAGGAGGGTCCCTCCGAAATATCTGGTGACGATCACCATGACATTGGTACAGCCGCTTCCTTCGATCACCTTGAGGATCGGCTGTCCGGCTGTACCGGACGGCTCCCCGTCATCGGCGGATTTTTTGCGCTCCGATCCCTCTCCGATCACCCAGGCATAGCAGTGATGGCGGGCATCGTAGTACTGTCTGCGGATTCTGGCCACATGTGCGGAAGCTTCCTCTTCTGTTTCAACATGGATCGCTTCACCCAGAAAACGGGACTTCTTTTCTTCGTATTCGCCCTTCCCGGTCTCTTTGATCGTAAGGTATTCGGCAGCCATTCCCGTTATCCTCCCTGAAAAATCCCTACCGGCATGCACATATGTATACTTGCGGCCATGGTCTCGCGTTCACAAATATGTAGGAATAAACTACGCGTGCGGCCGCGGATATGCATGCCGAAAACTGCGGGCGGCGACGGACCGCCCTGTATAGTATACCATCAAAACATCAATTTTTGGGGAATCTGTAACCTATGTTTTCCGTTTTTCGTGTTTATTAGCATCGGTCTTTTTGTTATAATGTAAAAACAGCGTTCAAAACAGGTTCCCGAGGACCTGCAGAACCTGACAAAACCGAAAGAACTGAAAGAAGGGATCATTTATGATATTTGATAAAAGAACCGTTTCCGAGAAGCGCAAGACGCTTGACGCAAAATCAGGCAAGCGTTTATCCCGTCTGCGCATTGCGGCGGCCATTGTTCTGATCATCGTGTTTGCCGGCACCAGTATCATCGGTGTCAGCAGCGTATACGGAATCTACAGAGGAATTCTGGAAGTATCGCCGGACATCGGCACGAT
>ODAI010318253.1_pt1 | contig 10921 bp, 8 predicted proteins | sample 1539321 | NCBI WGS metagenome assembly ODAI01 (sample SAMN02144231, study PRJEB22623) | gut metagenome | biome: sheep rumen | host: Ovis aries | place: New Zealand | reverse complement strand
GGTTCGGTTCCCCTTCGGCTGGAATTTGCCGGGCCGGGCCTTTGGCTTGTTGCTTTCGCTCATGATCTCTGTATCCTCGTTCCCTGTTTCTTCCTGCGAACCGTCCCGTCTCCGCGTTCCGGTCCCTGATTCGGGTTTTACAGCACGCTTCCCGCGGGGATCCGGTGTCCTCTCAGGAAATCCTCCGTCCGCATCCGTTTGCCGCCGGGAGCCTGGATCTCCAGAACCCGGACGGCGCCCTCCCCGCAGGCGAGCACCAGCCCCTCCTTCGGAGCGGAAACCAGCCCCTCTCCGGGGATTCCCCGGCCCTCCGCGGGAGCGGCGCGCATCAGTTTCAGCCGGCCGTCCTCCCAGGGAATGCTGGCGCAGGGCCAGGGGTTCAGTCCGTTGATCTGTCCCCGGACCGCCTCCGCGCTCCGGCGGAAGTCCACCTCTCCCATCTCCTTGGTCAGCATGGGGTCATAGCTCATTTCCGCCTCGTTCTGCGGAATCCGCCGCAGGTTTCCTTCCTCCATTTGACGAAGGGTTTCCATCAGCAGCTCCGCTCCCATCCGGCTCAGCCGCTCCGTCAGCTCACCGCAGCATTCGGTTTCCCCGATCTCCGTCTCCGCCTTCAGCAGCATATCCCCGGTGTCGATGCCCCTGTCCATAATCATGGTCGTCACCCCGGCGGTCCGGTCCCCCTGCAGAATCGCGTGGGCGATGGGGGCGGATCCCCGGTGTCTGGGCAGCAGGGACGCGTGGACGTTGATGCAGCCCAGCGGGGGAATGTCCAGAATCTCCTGGCTGAGAATCTGGCCGAAGGCCGCCGTCACGCACAGGTCCGGCCGCAGGCTTCTCAGATCCTCCACCCCGTCCCGCCGGATCCTTTCCGGCTGGAACACGGGAATCCCGGCACTCTGGGCGCAGACCTTCACCGGGGAGGGCGTCAGCCTGTTTCCCCGTCCCTTCGGCCGGTCCGGCTGGGTAAATACCCCCGCCACCTCGTGGCTGCTTTCGATCAGCTTCTCCAGGCTGGGCACCGCGAATTCCGGCGTCCCCATAAATACGATCCGCATCAGGCTTCATCCTCCGGAATTTTCCCCTGAATTTCCTCTTCCGTCAGCTCCCGGTCCATCACATCCACGTACAGCACCCCGTCCAGATGGTCAAGCTCATGGCATACGGCCCGGGCTTCGAATCCCTCCGTCTCCAGTTCCATCCATTTTCCGTGCCGGTCCTGGTAGCGGACCTTCACCTTCATGGGGCGCGTAACCACGCCCTGCCGCTCGGGAATGGAAAGGCATCCTTCCCGTCCGGTCTGACTGCCGCTTCGCTCGATGATTTCAGGATTCACCAGCTCCTTCAGCCCGCTGTGATCCTCCGTCACGTCCACCACGGCCACCCGGCGCAGGATTCCCACCTGGGGCGCGGCCAGTCCGACCCCCTCCGCCTTGTACATGGTGTCCGCCATATCCTTCAGCAGGATGGCCAGGCGCAGGTCGAACTTCTCCTGCTTCCGGCAGATTTTCCGCAGCGTTTCATCCCCGATTTTGACGATTTTCCTTGTTGCCATTTCCGTTCTCCTTCTTCAGGTTCATTTTTCCGATGTTCCCCGGCTCTCCGCTCAGATCATGGAAACCGGGTTGTATTCGAAGCAGGCCTGCACCCCGTCCCGGGGCGTCTCCGCTTCCTCCGTCAGGTATCCGCAGAAATCCTCCGTATCTTTGCCTGTCAGCAGCTTGAAGAGGATCTGCCGCCGGTTCATTCCCCGGAGAAACCGGATTCCCGGCGCCTCCGTGCTCATCAGCAGCACCTTTTTCCGCCATTCCGGTCTGTCTGCCAGGGTCTCCCGAATCCTGCGCTCCATCTCCTGCGCCGCCTGCTCCGCTTCCGCCTCCCCGGGGCTTTCGATCAGCACCCGGGCCAGGATCGTAAAGGGCGGATACAGGGAGATCCGCCGCCGCTGGAACTCCGCTTCGAAGAAAGCGCGGTAGTCCTGCCTCGCCGCCAGGGCGATCACCGGATCCTCCGGCCTGTATGTCTGAATCACTACCTTCCCCGGCCGTTTTCCCCGGCCGGCGCGTCCGGCCACCTGGGTCAGCAGCTGGAAGGTCCGCTCCCTGCTCCGGTAGTCCGGCAGATTCAGCGTCAGGTCCGCCGCGATCACGCCCACCAGCGTCACCTGGGGGAAGTCCAGCCCCTTGGCGATCATCTGGGTTCCGATCAGCACCCGGGCCCTCCCGCTCCGGAATTCCTCCAGGATCCGGGCGTGCCCGTCCTTGCCGCCGGTGGTATCGATATCCATCCGGGCGGTCACGGTCTCCGGAAACAGTCTCCGGATTTCCGCCTCCACCTTCTGGGTTCCCGCGCCGAAGTAGCGGATGTAGGGGCTCCCGCATTCCGGGCAGCGCTCCGGGATCGGCGCGGACCGCCCGCAGTAGTGGCACCGCAGCCGGGCATTTTTCCCGGGATCACCGTCTTCCGGCACGTGGCAGGTCATGCTGACGTCGCAGTCGGAGCATTTGACCACATAGCCGCACATCCGGCAGCTGACGAAGCTGTGGTAGCCCCGCCGGTTGATCAGCAGCATCGCCTGCTCTCCCCGGCCCAGGCATTCCGACAGCTCCCGCACCAGCTCCCGGCTCAGCACGGAGCGGTTGCCGCTCTCCAGCTCCTGCCGCATGTCCACCACGGCAACCTCCGGCATCGGCCGGTCCGCCACCCGCCGGGGCATTTCCAGCAGCATGCAGTCCCCCCGCCGGGCTCTTGCAAAGGACAGGATGCTGGGAGTCGCGCTGGCCAGAATCAGGCTGGCCCCCTCCCGTCCGCATCGGCTTTCGGCCACCTCCCGGGCGTCGTATCTCGGATGATGATCGCTGAAGTAGGTGCTTTCGTGCTCCTCGTCCACCACGATCAGCCCCAGGTGTTCCGCTGGCGCAAACACCGCGCTCCGGGCGCCGATCACGACCCGGGCCTCTCCCCGGCGGATCCGCCGCCATTCGTCATATCTTTCCCCGGCGCTCAGCCGGCTGTGGAGCACGGCGGCCACCGGGCCGAACCTGGCCCGGAACCAGCTGACCATCTGGGGGGTCAGTGCGATTTCCGGCACGAGAATGATCGCGCTTTTGCCGTTTTCCAGGGTACGCCGGACCGCGTTCAGAAAGACCTCCGTCTTTCCGCTCCCCGTCACCCCGTGCAGCAGGAACCGCCCGTCCCCCCGCTCCAGCGCGGGCAGGATCTCCTCCAGTACCTCCTGCTGCTCCGCTGTCAGGGCATGCCACTGGCTGTTGTCCAGCCGGATCTCTGCCCCGGGGGTCCGCAGGGTTTCCTCCTCCGTCAGCCGGATCAGTCCCCGGTCCCGCAGAGCCCGCAGGGCTTCCCGGGGCTCCCGGACTTCCCGGCCGATGTCGGCCACCGTCCGGGGGGATTCCTCCGCCAGCAGCTCCAGGATCCGCCGCCGCTTCGGGCTGCGCTTTTCCTGCAGCGCCGCTTCCGCCGCCTCTCCGCGGGAAACCGCCAGCTCCGCTGTTTCCACCGTTTTCGCCCGCACCCGGCCGCCCCGCATCTCCGCGGGGAGCATCAGCCGCAGCGTTTCCGCCAGGGGACAGTGAGCCCGATCCGCCATCTCCCGGGCCAGATCCAGCAGCGGCGGCAGAATCGCCGGATAATCCTCCAGCGTCCGGGATACCTGCCGGATTTTCTTCGGATCGAAGTCAGCGCTTTCCGTCAGCGCCAGGACCACGCCCTCCTTCTCCCGCGGACCGAAGGGCACCGCTACCCGGGTTCCCGGCGCCAGGTCCATGCCCGCCGGCACGGCATAGGTGAAAGGCTTTGCCACGTTTTCATGCGCGATATCCACGATCACCTGGCAATACATTCCGCCCCTCCTTTTCCGCGGTCTTCCCCGGCGCCCGTCCGCCCTCAGACCCGTCCCCGGGCAAAGTCCCTCAGACCCACTGCCTCTGCTGGACGCTGTCGGCGTCCCAGTTCAGCCGCCCGTAACGTCTGGTGGTTTCAAAAATCTGCTTTTTCAGTTCCTCCGTCAGCTTTCCCTTTTCCAGCCGCCAGTGCCAGTTTCCGGGCAGCAGCGAAGGATCGTTCATCCGGGCCTCATGCCCCAGGCCCAGCCAGTCCTGCATCAGTACGACGCAGGTCTCCGCCCGGCACATCATGGCCGCCCGGATCAGCACCTCGTGCATCTTCTTTCCGGAGACCCTCTCCGCGCCGAAATACGTACGGATCAGCTTCTGCTGCTCCTCCTGCAGCCCCGCGAACCAGCCGTTGACGGGATCGTTGTCGTGGGTGCCGGGATACACGACGCAGTGCTCCGGAATGTTGTGAACCAGATAGTCGTTGCTGGCGCCGATGTCCTTCTCGTCAAATCCGAACTGCAGCACCTTCATGTTCGGGAACCCGGTTTCCCGCACCAGCTGGCGGACGGAGTCGGTCATGAAGCCAAGGTCCTCCACAATCACGGGCTTATAGCCCATATTCTGCCACATCTGGCGGAACAGGTCCATCCCGGGGCCCTTTTCCCAGTGCCCGTTCAGGGCGCTTTCCCCGGCGGGGATGGAGTAGTATTCATCCAGCCCGCGGAAATGGTCGATCCGCAGCAGGTCGCACTGCTGGAAGTTCATCCACAGCCGGGCCATCCACCATCCGTAGCGGTCCTCCCGGTGCTTCTCCCAGCGATACAGGGGTGTTCCCCAGATCTGCCCCTCCGCCGAGAAGGCGTCCGGCGGGCAGCCGGCCACCGCGCTCTGCCTGTTCTGCTCATTCAGCTGGAACAGGGAAGCGTGGGCCCACACATCCGCGCTGTCGAAGGAAACGTAGATGGGAATATCCCCGATAATCCTGATGTGGCGGGCGTTGGCATAGCTCTTCAGCGCGTTCCACTGCTGGAAGAACTTGAACTGGGTATACTTGTGGAATTCAATGTCGAAATACAGCAGCTGGTTGTAGTAATCCACGGCATAGCCCCAGTGCCGGCTGATATCCTCCGGCCAGTCCGGCCATTCCGCCTCCCGAAAGAAAGCCTTCAGGGCCATGAACAGCGCGTAGTCGTCCAGCCACCAGCTGTTTTCCCGAATAAAGCGCTGGTAATCCCCGTTCTCCGCAATGCGGCTGCGCTCGTAAGCCTTCCGGAGCAGCGGGAACCGGCGGGTGTACAGCTTTTCGTAGTCCACATGACCGTTTTCCCCGCCGAAATCCACAGCCTCGACCTCTTCCCGGGTCAGCACGCCTTCCTTTACCAGCTCGTCCAGGCTGATGTAATAGGGGCTTCCCGCGAAGGCGGAAAAGCCCTGATAGGGCGAATCGAAGGATTTGTGATGGTTGGGCGGATTCAGCGGCAGAATCTGCCAGTAGGTCTGCCCGGCGCCTTCCAGAAAATCCACAAAGTGATACGCTTCGTTGTCAAAGCAGCCGATCCCGTATTTCCCGGGCAGGCTGGACACTGCCATCAGTACTCCCGCTGCTCTTCCCATGTCCCATCCTCCTGAAGAATTTGATCTTCTGCAAAAGAAAGCGGCGCGAGGTTCTCGCGACGCTTTAAGCATCCAGAATACGGTTTATTTTTTCCTGCGCAGGTATCCCTGTACGCCGTGGCTGTCCGTGGTCATCGCCTGCGTCTGGGGAATCGGTGTGAATCCCCCCGTCACCTGCCCGTTCTGTGCAAAGGTGGGCTGGTAGGGCTGCTGGGGCGCGTTCGGGAATACCTGGCCCGTCCCGTAGGGCTGCTGCTCTGCCTGCGGCTGGAAAGGCCGCGTGCTCTGCGCCGGCTGCTGGGGCTGCGCCTGCTGATAGCTGAAGCCCGTCTGGAAGGAACCGGTGTTCACCGCGCCGGGCATGCCCATGCTGGGCCGGCTGGAGCCCATGAATGTGGGCGTCTCGCCGGTGGCGCTGAACAGGGATCCGGCGGAAGGCCGATCCTGAGGAAGCGCGGCAGAGCTCTCCCCGCGGTCCAGCCCGCTGGTTCCGAAGCTGCCGAACAGGCGGTCATGTTCAATTTCCCGGGGCTTGCGGGCGGGCTCCCTCGTGGGGAAGGGCGTCTTCTCGAATCCGGTGGCAATGACCGTGATCCGAACCTCGTCGCCCATGGATTCATCGATGCCCGCGCCGAAGATGATGTTCGCGTCGGGATCCGCCGCTTCCATCACCAGGTTGGCTGCCTCGTTGATGTCCACAATCGAAATGTCCGATCCGCCGGTCACGTTGATCAGCACGGCCCTGGCGCCGTCGATATTGGTCTCCAGCAGCGGGGAGGAAATGGCATTCTTCGCGGCTTCCACCAGCTTGTTTTCGCCGCTCCCGGTGCCGATGCCCATGTGGGCCATTCCGCCGGATTCCATCACGGTCTTCACGTCCGCGAAGTCCAGGTTGATCATGGCCGGCACGGCGATCAGGTCACTGATGCCCTGGATGCCCTGGCGAAGCACGTCGTCAGCGATCCGGAAGGCCTCCAGCATGGTGGTTCCCTTGTTGACGACCTGCAGCAGCCGGTCGTTGGGAATCACCACCAGGGTATCCACGTGCTGTTTCAGCTCGTTGATCCCGTTTTCCGCGTTCTTCATCCGCTGCTTTCCTTCGAAGTTGAAGGGCTTCGTCACCACCGCGATGGTCAGGCACCCCTGATCCCGCGCGATTTCCGCCACAATGGGCGCGGCGCCGGTTCCGGTTCCGCCGCCCATGCCGGCGGTAATGAACACAAGGTCCGCTCCCTTCAGGGCCTGGGCAATCTCCTCCCGGCTCTCCTCCGCGGCTCTCCGGCCCACCTCAGGCACGGCGCCGGCACCCAGGCCCTTGGTCAGCTTTTCGCCGATCTGGATCTTGACCTGTGCGTCGGAAAGGTTCAGCGCCTGCCGGTCGGTGTTCACGGAAATGAACTCCACACCTCTCAGCCCCGCGTCCACCATCCGGTTGACCGCATTGTTTCCTCCTCCGCCGCAGCCGACCACCTTAATGGAAGCGAAGGTATCCTGTTCATCATTCTGGAATTCGATCATGGTTTTATCCTCCGTTCTGATTTTGCATTCCCGGTGATCAGCCGCCCAGCAGGCTCTTGAAGAAGCCCGCCACCTTGCTGCCGAAGCCGCCCGAGGGAGCACGCTGCTGCTCAATCGTGTCAATAATCAGATCCATCAGCCCCAGGCTGCTGGAGAAGCTGTGGCTGTTCAGCTTGGTGGTCCGGCGGGGAATATCCTCCACCGCCCGTCCGAGCCGGCCCCCCAGGTATTCCCGGCCGCCCCGGTTGAAGCTCAGGCCGCCGCCGGTCATCAGCACGTGGCTCCAGTTTCCAAGCCCGCCGAAATCGTTGTCAATGGCGTCCTTGATTTCCGCGGCGATCTCGTCCACCGCCTTGCAGATCACGGGCTTGACCTGGTCCCGGGTGAAGACCGCCGCCTTCTCCCCGTCCGCGCCGGGAACCTCGTACTTGTCGTCCCCGGAATCGATTCCGTAAACGAATTTCCGCTTGATTTCCTCCGCCGCGGGCAGGCTGATGTCCAGCTCGTCCACCAGGGCCACGGTGATATCGCTGCCGCCCAGGGGAAGCACCTTGTGGTAAATCACCGCGTCCCCTTCGACGCCGATGATTTCGGTGTTCAGATACCCCATGTCAATCAGCACGCTGGTATGGTCCCTGGCCTGCTCGTCCAGATAGAGCATGGCCTCTCCCGCCGTGGTGGAGAAGAAGCCGCTCACCTGGATGCCCAGCTCCGCCATGCGGGTCGTCACATCGTCGATAAAGTACCGGTTTCCGACCACGAAGCTGATGAAGGCGGTCATCTCCCGGCCCTTCATGCCCACGGGCTCCAGCGTCTTCTTGCTGGAATCCACCATGAACCAGGCCGGGCTGGAATGGATGACCACGCCGGGAATGTCCTCCAGCTTTTCCGCCGCCTGGTTGAAGGCAGCCTTCACATCCTTGGAGGAGACCCGCGGATCCGTACCGGTCAGGGTCACGGTCGCCTTCGTGGCGTACACCCGGGTGAAGGCCCCGGGCACACCCACGTTGACTTCCTTGATCTTGGTCCCGCACTGGCCTTCGGCGTCATTGATGGAACGGCGGATCGCCTCATCCAGCGCCTCCGGATTATTCCATCCTTCTTCCAGATAGCCGTCGTATTTGGCTATCCCGGCCGCCACAATGTCACAGCGCTGGCTGCCGCTGTTTTCTGCGACCAGCGTCACGATTTTGCTGGTCCCGAAATCGATGGTGGCAACGGATGTTTTCATCGTCTCTCTAACCCCCTGCTTCCCGAAGATGACTTCAAAAAGCCTTCAAATATATGTGACCTTCAGCATTATAGCGCCAACCTCACAGGAATGCAAGCGTTTTTCGGCAATTTGTTACAGTTTTCTTTCTTTTTTGTTAATTTATCGTGCCAGTCCGGAAATCATCCCCGGCTCAGACCGCCGGCGGCGAATAGATCGGCGTTTCCGGCAGCATCACGTTGATCACGCCGCCCCGATATCCCCGGGCCAGCACTTCCTCCCGGGTCAGCAGCATGCTGCGCAGCTTCGCGTGGATGTTCTGGCTGTTACCCAGGGACACGGTAAATCCGTCCCTGGTGGTCATCAGCAGGGAATCCAGGTTGCTCAGGTCCGCCTCCTCGATCAGCTCCGTGCATCCCAGCACCTTCATCTCCAGGAACAGCGCGCTGAACACAGCCTGCTGCTCCAGGTTCTCCAGCAGCAGGGTCTGGCCGACCTGGGTGCCGGAGCGGATTTTCAGCCCGTCCACCCGGACGAGATCCGCCGGGAGCACCGTCAGGTCCTCCGTCTCGAACAGCACGACCCGCTGCTTGTCCATGGTGTACATGATGCCGTTCCAGGTCATCCAGCAGCAGGCTTCCCGCTCCCGCACGCTGAGCACCACCGTGTTCGGCAGTCTTTTTTCCATGTAGCGGAACTTCAGTACGGGGTTCCGCTCGATGCGCTGCTCGATGGCTTCGCTGTTCAGGGAGAACATGGGCATCCCGGTGTGGATTCCGCTCAGCCGGATCACTTCGCCGGCGGGAATCTGGCTGTTGCCTGTAACCTGAACGCTGCGAACCGTGAAAACGGCATAGTAAAGCACCAGCACGGCTGCCGTCAGGGCGGCCGCCGTGCCGGCCAGCATGGTCCATCTGCGGCCGGCCCGGTGCCGGGCGCTCTTCTTTTCCGCCTTTTCTCCGGTTCCTGACCGGCTCCGTTCCCCCTGGGATCCGGAGGGCGGGTTCTGCCCAAACCGGTATCCCCCGGTCTGGGTTTCCCAGAATTCGCCGCTGCGGTTATTCAGATTTTCGCTGCGAAGGTCCCGGAGTTCCGGGGCATCCTCCGGTTCGTCGAAGGGATTTTCGTGGACGGGATAAGGCCCGTACCAGGTGTCCTTCTGCCAGTCCCGGAGGGGCTCCTGAGGGCTGGTATTTCCGCCCTTGCGCGGATCCTGCTCCAAATTAACCCCTCCTCAGTAAAACATACTCCAGTCTGTTTAAAGTTCGTTGACAATCTTTTTGAATACCCGACCGCGTTCCTCGTAGTCCCGGAACATGTCGAAGCTGGCGCAGGCCGGGCTCAGCAGCACATTCCAGCCCGGTTCCGCCATCTCCCTGCACAGCTCCACCGCCTCCCGCAGCGTCTGTGCGTGGGTGATATGGTCATATCCCGCCCTGCGCAGGCTGTCCTCAATCTGAGGGGCTGTTGCGCCGATCAGCACCGTCTCCCGGATGATGTCCTGCTTCTCCATGATTTCCCTGCTCAGGGCCTCAAAGCTGACCTTCTTGTCGTATCCGCCGAGGATCAGTACGGTCGGCCGGGTCATGGTTTCCACGGCCTTCAGCGTGGAGTCCACATTGGTTCCCTTGCTGTCGTTGAAGTATTCCACCCCGTCCAGTACCCGGACGCTTTCAATCCGGTGCTCCACGCCCTTGAAGGTCTTCAGGCTGTAGCGGATCACGGGCACCGGAACGCCCATCACCGCCGCGCAGCAGACAGCCCCCAGGGCGTTTTCCAGATTGTGCGGTCCCGGAATCCGGATCTCCTCCGTCCGGCACACAGTCCTCTCCTGTCCGTTCAGCCGGAGAATCACTTCTCCGTCCCGGACATACGCGCCCTCCCGGACTGTCTTTTTCCGGCTGAATTCAAGCACCCGGCTCCGAACCCTTTCGCTCAGCCCCCGGAGGCCGGGATCGTCTGCGTTGAATACCGCCCAGTCCTCCCGGGTCTGGTTGGCAAACATCCGCATTTTCATTTCCGTATATACTTCCATGGTGCCGTGCCGGTTCAGATGGTCCTCCGTGATATTGGTCAGCAGGGCCACCCGGGGATGAAAGGTATCCGCCGTTTCCATCTGGAAGCTGCTCACCTCGCAGACAAACACGTCCTCCTCGCGGCTGATCATGGCTGCCAGGGAATAGGGGTATCCGATGTTGCCCACTACATGGGTCACCCGCCCCGCGTTCCTGAAGATTTCTCCCAGCAGGGATACGGTGGTGGTTTTTCCGTTGGTTCCCGTCACCGCCACCAGCGTCCCCCGGCTCAGCTGCCAGGCAACCTCCAGCTCGCCCGTGACGTAGAGGCCCATCCTCCGGGCTTCCTGCACAAAGGGCGTGTCAATGGGGATGCCGGGGCTGATCACCAGCACATCCTGCCCCGCCAGCAGCCCGTCCGCCGGGCAGCCCAGCTTCCATTCCAGCTGCAGCCCCCGCAGCACCTCCAGGGTGTCTCCCAGCTCTTCTTCCGTCTTGCTGTCATTGATGGTCACCAGAGCGCCGCTCGCCCGCAGCAGCTGAGCCGCAGCGATGCCGCTCCGGGCCATGCCCACCACCAGCACCTTCTTGTTTTCGTAGTTCATTCCGTTTCTCCCTTCCGGAGAATATTCCCCGGCTTCCGCCGGCGGGAAAACCTTCCGCCGCTTCGGACCCTTGCCTCCGCCGCCCGGGCTCAGCCGCCCAGCACG
>ODAI010269317.1_pt1 | contig 10922 bp, 9 predicted proteins | sample 1539321 | NCBI WGS metagenome assembly ODAI01 (sample SAMN02144231, study PRJEB22623) | gut metagenome | biome: sheep rumen | host: Ovis aries | place: New Zealand | reverse complement strand
TTCGACGTCCGGAAGCTCAAGGACCCGGAAGTGTCGGGGGAAGGGTATCAGCACGGAGAGAGGGACGGCTTCTTCAACACTAGGGAATATGTCCTCCACCGGGACGGACACCGTTGCCGCAACTGCGGCGGCAAGTCCGGCGACAGGATCCTCGAGGTGCATCACCTCGAGAGCAGGAAAACCGGAGGCGACAGCCCCGGGAACCTCGTCACCCTGTGCAGAACCTGCCACACGGGATACCATGCGGGCACGGTCGAACTTAAGATAAAGCGTCCCGCCCCTCTCAAGTCAGCGACCGTGATGAACATGATGAAGGGAAGGCTTTTCCTCTCACTGAGAAAGGCATATCCCGACAAGGAGGTGCTCGGGTCCTTCGCCTACCAGACGAAGTCGCACAGGATAGACGAGGGGCTCGAAAAGAGTCACGCGAACGACGCCTACTGCATATCCGGCAACTTGGGGGCCGACCGTTGCCCGGTCTTCATCCGGGGGAAGCAGATTCCCAGACACACGAGGAGTCTCCATGCGCAGAAGACTTCGAAAGGAGGGAAGAGGAGAAGCACGGTAGCCCCGCACCGGATCGGGAAGTCCGACCTCCAGAGGTACGACGTTGTGAAGTACCGCGGGGAAAAGGCGGTCATCGCCGGCAGCACGAACGGAAGGCCGGTCCTCCGCGACATGGACTGGAAGAGGACAACGAAAGAGGCGTCGGTGAATGCGAAGAAAGTGAAGTTCCTGTACCGGAGACAGGGATCGATCATCTACATGAGTGGTCCCGCCAGGGATACGGAACTTAAGCGTGGCACCACGGAATGGGACACCTGGATGGAGTACATCGACCGAAATCCGGGGTACTGGGATGAACTTGCTAGGGAGTTCACCGGGAACTCCCAACTGAAGGAATGATAACCGCGGCGAAGACACCATGCGGTGCTGTTGAGATGTCTTTCACGTCCACCGGAGTGAACGATATACTACGAATAGAAAGCCATATGTGTATTTTGATTCACGGTTAAGGCTTGCTTAGGATTTGTGGTTGCCGGCGATAAGTGCGGATAATCAATCAGATACAATCCTTGGCAAATAATGATTATAAATAACTTATTCAAATAAAAAAGTTACTTGCTAAAGTCTAATAATTATAGTTTATGTTCGAACAGAAGAAAAGAGTTTACCGTTTCGGTGGAAAGAAAGCCGAAGGTAACGGCAAGATGAGAGAGCTGCTCGGAGGTAAAGGTGCGAACCTTGCGGAGATGAATCTGCTCGGTATGCCCGTACCTGCCGGCTTCACCATCACAACAGAATGCTGCGCGGAGTATTACGCCCTCGGCGGCGGCTACAGCAACGATCTCCGCAGGGAGGTAGCCCAGGCCATGAAGGCGACGGAAGATATCATGGGAAAGAAGTTCGGTGACCCGAATGATCCCCTCCTCGTCAGCTGCCGTTCCGGAGCACGCAGCTCCATGCCCGGTATGATGGACACCATCCTCAACATCGGTCTTTGCTCCGCCACCATTCCCGGAATGATCAAGAAGACGGGCAACCCCCGTTTCGTATATGACGCATACCGCCGCCTCATCATGATGTACTCTGACGTCGTCATGGAGAAGGCTGAGGGCATCGAGCCCGAAGACGGACAGGGAATCCGCCAGCAGCTTGACAGGATGATGGCCGAACTCAAGGAGAAGAAGGGTTACGCATCCGATACCGACATCACTGCAGAAGAACTCAAAGACCTCGCAGAGGCTTTCAAGGTCCGCATCAAAGAAGTTCTCGGTGTTGAATTCCCCGACTCGGCTGAAGCCCAGCTCTGGGGTTCCATCGGTGGAGTCTTCAAGTCATGGAACGGAAAGAGGGCCATCGCATACAGAAGGATCGAAAAGATTCCTGATGATTGGGGAACGGCCGTGAACGTCCAGTCAATGGTCTTCGGAAACATGGGTGACACTTCCGCTACAGGTGTGGCATTCTCCCGTAACCCCGCCAACGGTGACAACCGTTTCTACGGTGAGTGGCTCATCAACGCACAGGGTGAGGACGTTGTCGCAGGTATCAGGACCCCGAACCCCCTCAACGAGGCTACCAAGAGCGAGAAGAACAAGAACCTCGCTTCCCTCGAAACTGCGATGCCCGAGGTTTACAAGGAACTCGACGAGATCCGCACTCACCTCGAGAACCACTTCCACGACATGCAGGACATCGAGTTCACCATCCAGGAAGGCAAACTCTGGATGCTCCAGTGCCGTATCGGAAAGAGGACCGGTCTGGCTGCTCTCCAGATGGCTATGGACATGGTGAAGGAAGGAATGATCGACGAGAAGACAGCCGTAATGAGGGTCGCTCCCTCTCAGCTCGATGAGGTTCTCCACCCCATCCTCGACCCCGCTTCCGAGAAGAAGTCGAAGGTCATCGCCAAGGGTCTTCCCGCATCTCCCGGTGGAGCCGTAGGAACAATCGTCTTCACTTCCGAGGCCGCCATGCAGGCAATGAAGGAAGGCCGCAAGGTCATCCTCATCCGTGAAGAGACCTCTCCCGAAGATATCGAGGGTATGAGGGCTTCCGCAGGTATCCTCACCACCCGTGGAGGTATGACCTCACACGCCGCACTCGTAGCCCGCGGATGGGGCAAGTGCTGCATCGTGGGTTGCGACTCCATGAAGATCAACTTCGAGAAGAAGACCGTCTCCTTCGGTGAGAATCCCAAGGAGTACAAGGAGGGTGATTTCATCAGCCTCAACGGTTCCAAGGGATACGTCTACGCCGAAAGGATCGAGACCATGGACGCTACCGAGAATCCTCTCTTCGTCGAGTTCATGAACATGGTCGACAAGTTCCGCAGACTCGGTATCCGCACCAACGCCGATACACCCGAAGATGCCGCCAAGGCAATGAAGTTCGGAGCTGAGGGAATCGGTCTGTTCCGTATCGAGCACATGTTCTACGGAAAGAACAGCGAAGTTCCTCTGACCAAGATGCGCAAGATGATCCTCTGCGACACCGAGGCTGAGCGCAAGCAGGCTCTCAACGACCTTGAGCCTTACATCAAGGCCGCTGTCAAGGGAACCCTCCTCATCATGGACGGCAAGCCCGTCGTCTTCCGTCTCCTCGACCCGCCTCTGCACGAGTTCGTGCCCAAGACCGAAGAGAAGAAGAAGGAACTCGCACGTGAGCTCGGAATCAGCGTCGCTGAAGTTGAGAAGAGAGGTGAAGCCCTCCAGGAGGTCAACCCCATGATGGGACACCGTGGTGTACGTCTCCACGTCTCGTTCCCTCTCATCGCGGAGACCCAGTACAGGGCTATCTTCGAGGCTACCGCGGAACTCCAGAAGGAAGGTCATCACCCCATGCCTGAAATCATGATTCCGGTCACGATTTCCGCACGCGAGCTCAGTTTCCAGAAGGCTATCTGCGACAGGGTCAAGGCTGAAGTTGAAGGACGTTCGATGGAAACCATCAAGTATCAGTTCGGTACCATGATCGAGATCCCTCGTGCAGCCCTCACCGGCGACAGGATGGCAAGAGCAGCCGAGTTCTTCTCATTCGGAACCAACGACCTCACCCAGATGACATTCGGATTCTCACGCGATGATATCGGAACCTTCATGGGCGACTATCTCGGAAACAAGATCCTCGATTTCGACCCGTTCCAGACCATCGACGTCAAGGGTGTAGGCAAGCTCGTCGAATACGGCATCACCTCCGGTCGTTCCCATAGGCCCAGCCTCAAGTGCGGAGTCTGCGGTGAGCATGGTGGAGATCCCGACTCGATCAAGTTCTTCAACAGCATCGGTATCGACTACGTTTCCTGCTCTCCTTTCAGGGTGCCTATCGCAAGGCTCGCAGCGGCCCAGGCTGAAATCCAGCAGAGCAAGTAACATTCAGCAAATACTTTCCTTAAGGAGCTCCCGAACAAGGAGCTCCTTTTGTGTTTTCTCTTGAAAAGAATCAAAGAATCCTATACCGGTAGCCGCATCAGGAAGCTGCTCCTAACCTGAATAATCAGAAAAAGAAGACGTATTTTTGAATTTTCGAAGCGGAATGACTATATTGCTAGAAGATTTAAAAAACGCCATATGCATATAAATGAGGTCAATAGAATATTGACAGATTCTCTATCCGGTCAGGAAGGGCGATATGAGATAAAAAGATATTGTGACCACATCTGCTGTGAGTCTGATTTTGTCTTGCTGCGTGATGGTTTGGAGTATGCTTATCTCAAGTTTGACGAAACCGGTCAGATGAACAGGAAGGCAATGGGCATCCATGAAGATAAGATGGGGACCGCTTCCTTTTATATTGTACTTAGAGACACTGATACGTTCATTCCGACCAGCTTATCTTGCAAGGTTTATCCGAGAAACAACATGAAGTCCGCCTTCGAATGTGATACGGATTGCCTGTTGGAAAAACTGGAAGGATACCTCCCGACCTCAAGCACACCCATGACAATAGAAGATGTTGCCGACTTCTTCGAGAAAACCCATTCATCACTGATAAGGGGGAGGATGCGGACATTCATGTCGAGAGTCAGAGAAGAAACAATCCTTTCAGACGTCATTGAGGATCATGGAACATATTTCATGCTCACTCCGCAATACGAACGCCTTTTCTTCTGCTCATTGCTCGGCAGCACATCAGGTACACCCAAGAGGTTATGTCGCTATACAAGCCTTGCTTCATTGTTCCGTACATTATCCGAGAAACAGCAGAGTATGTGCAGTACGGTTTGCATGAACGACAAAACCGAGAACGAATATGCACGGAACTTCATCAGCGAAGCCTTTTCCGATTCAAATATCATCAGCAGGCTCCTGGCCAGAACATCTTCTTCAAATACCGACACATTAAGCTTCATCCTTTCCGGAAGCAGGATCAGCAAGAAAGACGACCTCAACATGTGGCGGCTATATGGAGATGATTCCAAAGGCGTTTGCCTATGGTACAAGGTAGATGACGAATTACCCGAGCATTTCTTCCTGGCAAGGGTCAGTTATGCCAAGAATGGGACTCATCCCGAATTGACCTACCTCGCAAGCAAAATGGGCAAGAGCGTTTGCGGCAGAAACTTTGAAATCCACAACCTCAGCAGCTGGCTGCATTTCTTCAAACCTTCGGAATATGCTGTGGAGGAAGAGGTTAGGTTGCTGTATGAATTGAGTGACGGAAGTCTGCTCGACACGGCAAACGGGAAATGGATCCATAACACAGACAAAGGGATTATTGCGCCTATTGTCAGATTTCCTATCACAAAGACGGACAGCGAATTCCCGCTTGCGCTGGAACGGATTGTGCTTGGCCCCAATCTTAAAGAGCGCGGCATAAACAAAGACCAACTGCTGCTCATGTGTAAATATGGACAGATAAAGGTAACCGATAATTTTGAAATCACTTGTTCAGATATCGAGAGTTACAGATAGAAAACAGCCTTTTGATCGAATCTGAGTTGGACCGAGGTTATATAGGTGGAACATACAAAAAACAAGAGTCATGAAACGCATCGCTACAGTACTGGCATCCATTGTCGCTTTATTAGCCCTCACATCCTGTGACAAGGATTACATTTCACCTGATGAACTGTTCAAGGACGGCTCGAAAGTCGCCAAGACCACCATACATACTAAAAGCGACGTGTACGAAGACACCGTCACGGAATTCAAAAACGTCACTGTATACAGAAAGAGCGAATTTGACGGACAGTCATGGTTCATAGCCTATAGCGGAGGAAAAATGGTGTATGACATGTTCATGCTGAGCATCTACTTTGACAGCATAGACAACATGAAGATCGGGGACTCCCTCAAGCCGAGCAGATTCTTGTTCACGTTCCCCGCTTCTAGCGACTATTATGCCACAACCCGCACATACGGAGGAAAAATCACTCTCGCCGACAAAGGTGACGACTATGTGATACTCCAATTCCACAAGGTCAGCATAAGTTGCTCTTTCGGAGAGTATGTGACGGACGGTTATCTGTATTGTCCCGTTCTGGAAGAATTCGCGATTAGGCAATAAGCCTCACGATAGAGAATATGTCCCGCAATTGATAGTTTGTTATCAAGCCGTGGAGTGATTGCGGCTTTTTTGTTTTTCTCACAGTAACTTTCACTTTTCATCCACACCCATCCGTATGCATACCTGAGTGCGAAAGCAGGGGGGTGGCGTACCTGTCAAAAAAGGGTTGTCCCGTTCTGATATCAGCCTTTGTATGCTGGGGACTCCTGAAAGGGAAGCCCTTTATTATTCACGCATGGCTCAATTCTTGCTTCTTTTCCCATAACACCCCAAAGCAAATTCATAAATCCACAATACCATGCGCAGATACATTATCATCCTCATGCTGGCCATCATGGCAACAAGTTGTTCCGTGATGCGGACGCCCGCTCGGCTCAATAACTTCGTGAACAGGGTTGAGCGCAATGCGGACAGATACACCAGCGCAGACTGGGAAAGGGTTGGCCGCCAGTACGATGCCCTCGTGCAGGAATACACCCAGAACTACCGCCGCTTCACTACCGAAGAGAAACGCATGGCGATGCAGGCCATAGGCCGTTATCATGGCCTTCTCGTCGAGCACGGCATCAAAAGATCCGTGAGTTTCGTCGGCAATATCGCAGCATATGCCGGAGCCCTCATCGATATCCTGAAGAAGGATTTCGGAGCGGCCCAGGACTTCCTGAAAGATGTGCTCGGAATGGGTGCACGTGATGCTGACAACGCCCTTTCAAGGCTCAAGAAACTTGCGGAATAGCCCCGCGATTTCACAGAAACAAGAACGACATTTACGGACTCAGCCGACCCGGAAAACCGGATCGGCTGAACTGTTCAATATCCTTTCTATAGTTCTTCGCCTATAGCGGGGACTAATATTTGTTCAGGGGACGTCCCGAAGTCATCATGTGGACTTTGCGACGGACTTCGTCAAGAACGGCCTTGTGCTGCTCAAGTTCAGCCTTCTGGGCCTCGGTAGGTTCCTTGGCGTTGATGGCGTCAACGTGGGCCGCGGATGAAGCGAGGACAGTATCGATGAGATCAACGATGTCCACCATATCCTTCTCGACAAATCCTCTGGACGTGACGGCGGGGGTACCGACCCTCAGGCCCGATGTCTGGAAAGGAGACCTGGTGTCAAAGGGAACCATATTCTTGTTGACGGTGATGTCGGCTTTCACAAGCTGCTTTTCGGCCACTCTACCGGTAAGGTTGTCGAACTTGCCCCTCAGGTCGATAAGCATGAGGTGATTGTCGGTTCCTCCGGAGATGACTTTGTACCCACGTGAAATGAACTCTTCACACATAGCCTTCGCATTCTCGATAACCTGCTTCTGGTATGAGACATATTCGGGCTGCATAGCCTCGTAGAATGCCACGGCCTTTGCCGCGATGACATGCTCGAGAGGTCCTCCCTGCACTCCGGGGAATACGCTTGAATTCAGAACGGCGCTCATCTTCTTGACCTCTCCCTTGGGAGTTGTCCTGCCCTGAGGATCATCGAAGTCCTTGCCCATGAGGATGATTCCTCCACGGGGACCACGGAGGGTCTTATGTGTTGTGGAAGTCACGATGTGGGCATACTTGACGGGATTCTTCAGAAGACCGGCTGCGATGAGACCTGCGGTGTGGGCCATATCGATCCAAAGGATGGCTCCCACTTCGTCAGCGATTTTTCTCATCCTCTCATAATCCCATTCCCTGGAATATGCCGACGCTCCACCGATTATGAGTTTTGGCTTGCACTCCTTGGCCTTCTTCTCCATCTCGTCGTAGTCTATTGTTCCGGTCTCGGGATTGAGTCCGTAAGCTACAGCATGGTAGAGAATGCCTGAAGCGTTGACCGGTGAACCGTGAGTGAGATGACCTCCCTGCGAGAGATCGAGACCCATGAAGGTATCACCGGGATTCAGGACAGCCATGATGACGGCCATATTGGCCTGTGCACCCGAATGGGGCTGCACGTTGGCATATTCTGCATCGTAAATTTTGCAAAGACGGTCAATCGCCACCTGCTCTATCTGGTCGACTACTTCACATCCTCCGTAGTAACGCTTTCCGGGATAACCCTCAGCATATTTGTTGGTGCAGATGGAGCCCATCGCTTCCAGTACCTGATTGGAGACATAATTCTCGGAGGCGATAAGTTCAAGACCGGATGACTGGCGGTCACGCTCCTTTTTGATGAGATCAAAGATTTGGAGATCCTGTTTCATATAATTGTTTTGTGGGCGGGCCTGAGCCCTTGAAAAATGTTTCAGACAGTCTGTAACTGCGCTCCGGAAACATTCCGTTACCGAAGCGGTACAAAGATAAACGAAATCCTTAAATTTGCAGTACTCTAATTTGATTTTTGTTCACCGTAGGCCATGAAAGACCGGAAATTGCTCAACATAGAACTGGGAAGAGTCTCCACCGAGGAGTACAAATCCCTCCCCGACTCCGGAATCACCGTCGTTCTGGACAATATACGCAGTGCCCACAACATCGGGTCTGCATTCAGAAGCTCCGACTCCTTCAAGGTCGATAAGGTATTCCTGTGCGGAATATGCGCCACTCCCCCATCCGCCCTCATTCACAAATCCGCCCTCGGGGCGGAAGACAGCGTGCCGTGGGAATACTGCGCAAACACCATTGAGGCCGTCCGCAGATTGAAAGAACAGGGATACACTGTCATCAGCGTGGAGCAGACCGTGAATTCCGTTAAACTTGACCACCTGACTCTACACGGCTGCGGTTCAGATCCCGAGATGAAGTATGCACTCGTTTTCGGAAACGAAGTGGACGGAGTTTCCCAGGAAGTCGTGGACTCTTCCGACTTTTCCCTTGAGATACCACAATGGGGGACCAAACACTCGCTCAATGTCTCCGTATCCATAGGCGTTGTGCTATGGCACATGAGATACCTGATGAGCACCAACGGTTGATGCAAGAAGGAGAAGTTGGGCACAAAGCCTATACTCTTGAGGACAAGACCATTGGTCTTGGGAATGTGACAAGTATTTCTGAAAGTGAAGATGCCGGATGAGAGTTACTCCCACCCGGCATTTCCGTAATATTCAGGGGACAATTCACCTGTCGCCTACCACTTCCCGTAATGGACTTTTTCGGGTTTCCACTTGTCCTTGGGCTGGTCATCCCCTGAAGGATGTCCCAATGCGATCACGCTGTAAGGGACAACTTCCGAAGGCAATCCCAGCGAAGCTTTCACCGGATTCATCCTGTCGGGATAAGGATAACATGCGGTCCATACGGCACCAAGGTCCATTGCCTCAACGGCAAGAAGTATGTTCTCGGTGACGGCCCCGGCGTCATCCCTCCATGTTCCGTTCGCCATCTTCACAGGGGTACCCTGTGGGTCATTCCTCGGGGCCCGGACGACGGTTGTATCAGAGCAAACAACAATGATTGCCGCGGACTGGGCGAATATCCTCTGGTTGAAGTTGTTCTCCCCGAATATCTCCATGTAACGGTCTTTGTCCTGCAGCACAACGAAACTCCAAGGCTGGATATTGCTTCCTGACGGGGCGGCCATTCCGGCCTTCAGGAGAGTCTCGATCTGCTGTGATGTAACCGGCTCCTCCGTGAAACTCCTCACACTTTTCCTCGAAAAGATGTTGTCAAGAACGATCTGCTCTTTTGAAAGTTCCGGAGCGCTTCCGCAAGAGGAAAGAGCCATCGCCAAAGCGGCCACGAAGGCCGCTGAAATCATTCCCGCTCTCATGACTACCACTTGTTGTAATGGACGTTTTCGGGTTTCCACTTGTCCTTGGGCTGGTCGTTTCCGGCAGGGTAACCGACAGGAACGATTGCATAAGGCATCACATTTTCGGGAATGCCGAGTTTTGCCCTGAGGTTGTCTATCTTGGCCTGGATAGGATAGCATCCGATCCATACCGCACCGAGTCCCAAGGCCTCAGCCGCCAAAAGGAGATTCTCGGTTGAAGCGCCGCAGTCCTCATACCAGAACTGGTTGGGAACCTCTTGGGGTTCAGCGTTCTCCTGTCCCCAGGGGCGCTGCATCACCGTAGTCTGGCCGCAGACGATGAAGACCGCACCTGCCTGTTTGTACATTTCTCCCCTTTCATTCGCGAAAACATCCGCGATTACCGCCGGATCATTCAGGACGACGAACCTCCAAGGCTGGGCGTTCATGCCTGTAGGGGCAGCCATTGCGGCTTTGAGGAGCGTCTCGGTCTGTTCTTGGGAAAGTTTCTCTCCGGTGAAGGAGCGGACGCTCTTCCTGTTCATTATGTTGGTGATGGCATCAGTGCCACCGACGGATGCGGAATTTTCACCGCTCCCCGCGCATCCGGCCAGCATCAATGATGCGGCGAGGACAATCAATAAGATTTTTTTCATATCAGCAAGTTCTTTATATTGATGAAAATCAGTTGTTGACAGGACGGATGATGAAGTCGAAGCTCATCTCCTTCGCATGGATCAGGTAAGCCTCCATCGGTCTTGCGCCCCAGGAGTTGTCTCCTCCGACTCCCATCTGGACCGCATCGAAGTTGACATATGTCTTGCCCTCCTCACGGTTATTCTCGAAGGCGAGAGCCTTCATCTCGAGGGAATGCTGAGCCTTGCCCGATTGGGTGTTGGTGCGATTGGGACGGGGACGGGGATCTCCGATGGAAAGGTCGAGGGTCTTCCTGCCGAAAGGAAGAGCTGAAGCGGAGAATCGCTTGCCGGAAGTTATTTCAAGGCCGAGACCGCCGGCGTCGGTCACCCTGAAATACTTCATACCGGTCTTGGTTCCGGACTCCTGCGTACGCACATAGCCGTAATGGTACTGGTCGTTCACACTCTGGTGATATTTGCCCATGAGTGCAGCGGTGTTCCTGTCGGCATAGTTCTCGAAGGGACCCTTGCCGAAGAACTCAAGGTCGGAATATTTTCCGCCCATGGTGAACTCCATTCCGAAACGGAAC
>ODAI013870559.1_pt1 | contig 10924 bp, 9 predicted proteins | sample 1539321 | NCBI WGS metagenome assembly ODAI01 (sample SAMN02144231, study PRJEB22623) | gut metagenome | biome: sheep rumen | host: Ovis aries | place: New Zealand | reverse complement strand
TGTAAATTATTAATAGACATTTGGCACACGATGGAAGGAGCCTTTCCGGCGCGGGCTGAGTGATTACAGAAAAATCAAAGGAAAAGCATGATTTTGGGCCAAAAAGAGGACGCCGCCTCTGTTGATTAATCAGCAAGATGCGGCGCCCTCTTTTCTTTTGTTTAAAATCAGCACCCCGTAAAAATGTCCGGGATCTGAACGGGGAGCTTGCTCACCGGGCAGATCCCGGACATTTTTACGGGGCGGACAAGGCGCACAGCGCCTCGGACGCCCACAGTCCCGAATGCGGAGCATTTGGGACTGTGAGGTGCTGAATTGTTGACTCTTTTTACAGTTCCATTACGGCAGGTGTGGACGGAAATGAGATTTTAATGTAAATTATTAATAGACATTTGGCACACGATGGAAGGAGCCTTTCCGGCGCGGGCTGAGTGATTACAGAAAAATCAATAACATCATTTATAAAGGAGCGCGATATGAGAGTAACAGAGGATATCAAGTATGTTGGCGTTAACGACCATCAGGTTGACCTGTTCGAGGGACAGTACGTAGTTCCGCTGGGAATGGCTTACAATTCCTACGTGATCATAGATGAGAAGATCGCCGTCATGGATACTGTGGATCAGCACTTCGGCGACGAGTGGCTTGCCAACCTGACGGCAGTGCTCGGAGACAGAAAACCGGACTATCTGGTCGTACAGCACATGGAGCCCGATCACTCCGCAAATATTGTGAGCTTTCTCAAAGCGTATCCGGATGCGACTGTGATCGGAAACGCCAAGACATTTACCTTCATGGAGCAGTTCTACGGAAAGAATGACGCTATGAAGAAGCAGGTCGTCAAGAACGGCGAGGAACTGTGCCTTGGCAGACACGTTCTGAAATTTGTGTTCGCACCCATGGTCCACTGGCCTGAGGTAATGTTCACCTATGACAGCACGGATAAGGTGCTGTTCTCCGCTGACGGATTCGGCAAATTCGGCGCCAACGACGTGGAAGATCCCGAGGGGTGGGCATGTGAAGCGCGCAGATACTATTTTGGCATCGTCGGACAGTACGGCCTTCAGACCCAGAAGGTCCTCAAGGCGGCGCAGGGGCTCGACATTCAGGTGATCTGCCCTCTGCACGGTCCTGTACTGAGCGAGAATCTCGGCTACTATATCGATCTGTACGACAAGTGGTCCTCATATACGCCCGAGGAACCCGGCGTATGCATCGCGTATACTTCTGTCTACGGCCACACGAAGGCCGCCGCTGAGAAGCTCGCGGAGATGCTGCGCGCTAAGGGCGTCAAGGTCGCGATCAGCGATCTGGCAAGAGATGATATGCCCGAGACCATCGAGGACGCGTTCCGCTATGACAGACTGGTCCTGGCGACAACAACTTACAACAACGGCATTTTCCCCTTCATGCACACCTTTATCGAGCACCTGACTGAGCGCGACTACCAGAACCGCACCATCGCTTTCGTTGAGAACGGCACATGGGCGCCTGTTGCAGCTAAACTTATGAAGCGAATGTTCGAGAAGTCCAAGAAGATCACTTTCGCGGAGAACACTGTTACGATCAAGTCCGCACTGAACGCGGACAGCGAGGCGGCTCTCGAGAAACTGGCGGAGGAACTCGCAGGCTGAGACCTTAACACAGGCGGGAATCCCCCACCGGGTTGTTATGTACACGCGTGCGGGGTGAGAGGAAGGATTCGGCAGAGAAACATCAAATCGGAGAGGCAAGAGTGAATAATAATGCCGATGCATTAATATTCACTCACAAGGTTTGCGTCGAAGCGCCGCAAACCTTGTGATCGCATCGGAGAATTCGCCTTCGCGAAATTCTCCTCGCGTGTCTTCGCGCAAAGCGCTTCGACATGGTGGAAAGATTGCGTAATGAATTACAGCAAAGCTTAATCAGTGTGATCGTTCCGGTCTATAATATGAAAGAGTATCTGGCCAGATGTGTGGATACCATTCTGGCCCAGACTTTTTCAAATATGCAGATTCTTCTGGTGGACGACGGCTCCACGGACGGGTCTGATTTGCTGTGCGATCAGATTGCACATACGGATAAGCGGATCTCCGCTCTGCATATTGAGCACGCCGGTCCCGGGGCTGCAAGAAACCGCGGGATCCGTGAGGCGAAGGGCAGGTATGTGACATTCGTAGACAGTGACGACTGGATCGCTCCTGACATGCTTGAGTCGATGCTGAAGGTCATGATCAGGGAAAAGGCTGATCTGGTGACCTGTGATCTTACCAGGACATCGCAGGTCAAGCCTTCTTTTCCGGGGAATCGTGACAAGGCACCGGCGAAGACAGAGATTTACACACAAGAAGAATATATGCGCGTCTTTTTCAGGATCGGCTCGAATGAGTGGGTCCATTTTCCTGTTGCCAAATTGTATAAGAGGGAGCATCTGAGTCCCGACCTCTATCCGGAAGGCATCTTTATCGGCGAGGACGTCATGTCCACATTCAGGGTCCTCATGAAAACACAGAGGATCGTCCATATACCGAAAGTCTATTATTATTACTATAGAAATCCGAACAGCGCCACGGCGATCTTCTCCAGGCGGGACTTCGACCTTCTCGAAGTCTGGGACGGAGTTGCGAAGACCTGCCGCAGAGAGGGAAAGTACTATTCTTACGCGAAGCTCAATCGCGACAGGCTCAATTACACACTGCTCATGAGAATGGCGATCGCCGTTCCCTATGAAGAGATTCTCAGGGACTACGGCAACGAGTACGAGAGGCTCTATAAGGAGCTGCGCAGGAATGAAAAGATGCTCCTGCGGGCACCGATTCCGTTGAGCAGAAAGCTCACGATCCTGATGATGTGCAGAAGTTATCGCCTGGCCTGTGCGGGAGGCTCTGTCGTCAGGTCGGGGGAGAAGGCGCTGGAGACTGTGCGAAGACTCGCGAAGAAAAACGGCGCTGAGCAGGATGACGGGAAATGAATCAGAGAATGAAAAAACTTACACTGCAAGAGATAAAACAGACGGAGCTGGAAATCCTGCTGATCTTTGACCGGGTCTGCAGGGAGCACGGGCTCAAATATTCCATGTGCGCCGGGACGCTCCTGGGAGCGGTGCGGCATCAGGGGTTTATCCCGTGGGACGACGATATCGACCTGTGCATGCCGAGGCCGGACTATATGAGGCTGATCGGGCTTAACCGCGATGGGAAGCTGTTTCCGGCTTATCTGCGGCTCTGCTGTTTTGAAGAGGGAACGCTGGACTCCCCCTATATGAAGATCGTGGACCGGCGTACCAGGATCAGAGAAGAAAACTATACGCAGAAGGACGTGAAGTCCCTGTGGATCGATATATTTCCGGTGGACGGGCTTCCCGATTCCGCCGATGAGACGCGCCTTCTTTACAAAAAGGCGCTCTTTCTGTGCAAACTCTCCGTCGCCACGGTGGTGCATGCGGGATACGGAACGACACGTCTCAAGAGGATCTTGAAGCCTCTGGTAGTGACGCCGGTGTCCAGGCTCATTGGGCGCAGGCGGATCGGAAATATGCTCGTAAAGCTGGCAGAGAAGAATCCCTACGAGGAGAGGACTTATTGCGGAATGCTGACCTGGGCCTGGGACGGACCGGGTCAGCGTGTGAAAGAGGAAGATCTGGAGAATACGGTCGACCTTCTCTTCGAGGGGCACAAGATCTGCGCCATGTCGTGCTGGGACCAGCACCTTCGCGGCGTGTTCGGCGACTATATGCAGCTGCCGCCGGAAGAAGACAGGATCACGCATGACCTGCAGGCCTATCGGAGGGATAAAAAGTGAATAATAATGCCGATGCATTATTATTCACTTGCAAGGTTTGCGTCGAAGCGCCGCAAACCTTGAGATCGCATCGGAGAATTCGCCTTCGCGAAATTCTCCTCGCGTGTCTTCGCGCAAAGCGCTTCGACATAGAGGAAAAAAGTAATGGAAAGAGAGCGCATCGATGTCAGCATCATCCTTCCGTGCAGAGACCCGGACCCTGCCCTTCTGACGAAGGCGGTGGACAGTGTTCTCGCACAGACCAAGGGAAGCTTTGAGCTGATCATTGTGGATGACGGCAGCGGGTCGCGCTATCAGGAAGTCCTGAGTAGGGAGTCGGGGAGAGACGACAGGATCCGTCTCATCAGGCAGGAGCCCTCCGGGGTGTCCGCCGCGAGAAATAACGGGATCAGAGAGGCTAAGGGGCGCTATATTTCTCTTCTGGACGCCGACGACACGGTCAGCCCCTGGTTTCTCGAGGAAGCTCTGGCGGCCGCGCAGGCCCTTGCCGCGGACTATCTGATCGGCGGGACCTGTTATATTTTCAAGGGAAAAACCATGCCTTCGGCGCGAAGCGCGGGAGGGCTCGATCCCATCGGGGACGCGATCGAACTGACGAGGGAACGACTGCCGCAGACTAAGGCGGAATGCATCGGATCTCCGTACAGGTTTGATGAGAATGCATATATAAACCGCGGAATAGCGGCCAGGCTGGTCAGGCGGGATATCCTTACGAGCGGGTATTTATTCCCGGAGGGACTGCGGATCGCGGAAGACGCTTCCTGGAACCTCACGCTGGTGTCCTCGGATTTCAGGGGATTCTACGTGCCCGGGATCTGGTATTACTACCTGGAAAATGAGAAATCCGTATCAAATCGTTACAATCCGGATGTGGTCCGGGACATGGAAGACCATCTGGCTGTCATAGCCCGGCAGATGGATCTGCGGTCGGACGTCGAATACCGGGCCTATATGGACCTGATGATGGACGACCTGCGGTATATATCGATCTGTCTGGTCAATAATCCGCGCCGGAAGGGCGGCGCGGCAGAGAGAAGGAAGATTTTGGCACATTTGTACCTGGACCTTCCGTGGAAAATGATCGGGGACGCGCGGTACAGGAAACTGGCTGCGCCCAAGGACAGATACAAGGCGGTTCTGTACAGGATGCGCCTTCTGTTTGTGTTCTGGTCCCTGAAAAAAGGAGTCTGAGTTGAACAAGGAGCTGAAACCTGCAAAAATAATATTTTATATACTTTTGATCGCCCCCTTTTTCCAAGTTGAACTGCTGGAGAATCTGATCCCTCTGATGGGAAAGGGCTATACACTGTGGCAGCTTCTTGCCGGAGCTGCTTTTGTTTATGTCTGCAGCAGGGATAAGGTCAGGATCCGCGATTTCTCATGGATCCACCTCCTGTTCGCTGCGCTCTTGCTGGTCATGGTCATCGGGACACTGATGAATCCGGAGGCCGGCCTCAAGAGAGCGGTGCAGTACAGTTATGGATCTCTGGCCGTGGGTATTATTGCGGAGTACGGAATTAAAAAGGACAGGGAGAACTTCCTGACCGGTATGGAAGTCCTGTTCGGCACTCTCGTGGCGCTGAATGTGGTGACGATCCTCCTGTTTCCGAAGGGGATGTACCAATTCGAGAGAGCCCTGGAGGAGAACTGGCTGCTGGGCTATAAGAACTATCATATCGTGTATATCATGGCTCTTTTGATCTTCAGCGCTGTACACTCTCTGTGCAGCACAGGCAAAATAGGGCTGAGAGTCTGGCTCTACATTGCCCTCTCGGCGTTTTCCTCCATTCTGGTCGCGGCCAGGACGCCCCTCGCGGCAATCGCCCTGTTCGCGGCGGCCATCCTCTGCAAAAAGCTCCTTGACTACACGGGGGTTTTCAATGCTCTGACCTATCTGGCCTGCTATACGCTGGCGTTTCTGGCGATCGTGGTGATCCGGCTCGAAAACCTCCCGGTCATCGGAAAACTGATCGGAAGGGAAATATCCTTCAACAACCGGATTCATTTCTGGGACAAAGCTATGACCGAGTTCCGGGATTATCCGGTCTTCGGGCACGGATATCAGCAGTTCAGGATGTTCAGGGGATATGTGACGACCCACAACCAGATGATCGAGGTCCTCTACAAGACCGGCGTGGTGGGATTCGTGATCTTCTGCGCTATTCTTATCGCCGCGGCCGCCATGATGTTTCGCAGCCGCAAAGGCACTTGCACCAAATATCTGGCAGTGCTCTTTGCCTCGTACCTGATCCTGTTTCTGATGGAACAGTACGCGTTCGCGAACTATTTCTTCCTCTTCATGCTGGCGTGCAACAGCGATCTGCTGGACAGCTTCGCTTTGGAGGCAAAGAGCGGCAGCTCTTCTGAAACGGACAGCAGAGGGGAGAACTGATGAACCGGACGGGAAAATCAGCCAGAAACTTTCTGTTCACGCTGCTGAGCAATATGGCGGCAGTGCTGATCGGCCTGGCCGCGCAGAAGATCTTCATCAGCATTCTCGGACTGGAATACTCCGGCCTGAACGGCTTGTTCTCCAACGTGATCACGATGCGGAGCATCGCTGATCTCGGAATCGGAGAGGCAGTGGTGTTCCACATGTACAAGCCGCTGGAAGAAGGCGACAGGGACACTGTCTGCTCTCTGATGGCCTTCTACAGAAAGGCTTTTCGAATCGTAGCGCTCTTTATTGCCGTCGCAGGCGTCTGCCTGATCCCTGTACTGCCGTTTCTTGCTAAGACGCAGACGGCGTCCGTAAATGTGACGGCGGTCTATATTTTGTTCCTTCTGGACGTCGTTTTCTCGTACCTTTTGAGCTACAAGAGGTCGATGCTCTACGCGGACCAGAAGAACTACATAGTGAACATCGTGCACATGGCGTATCTGATCCTGATGAACACAGGGCAGCTGCTCATGGTGCTGTTTACCCATAATTACTACCTGTATCTTCTGGTGAAGCTGTTCTTCCGTGTGCTGGAAAATGTCGTGATCATCAGCATTGTAAACAGGTCTTACCCCTATCTCAGGTCCGGAGAGGCGAAGCCGCTCGCGCCCGGGATCAGAGCGGATATCCGCCGGAAGGTAGGCGCGCTGTTCTTCCATAAAGTGGGCACGTTCTGCGTCAACGGCACGGACAACATCCTGATCTCCCATTTCCTGGGACTGGCGACGGCGGGCCTTTACAGCAATTATTTTCTCGTCATCGATGCGGTGACGAAACTGTTCGGACCTGCGATCTCAGCGTTGACCCCGAGCGTAGGGCACCTTCTGGTGGACGCGGACAGCGGGCACTGCTTCAGCGTGTTCAGGAAGATCCGCTTTATGAATTTCTGGATCGCGTGCTTTGCCGCGTCGTCGCTCATGACGATGGTGCAGCCTTTTGTGGCGCTCTGGTTCGGGCCGCAGTATCTGCTGGAACTGCCGGTCGTCATGCTCCTCTCTTTTCAGCTCTTCCAGACGCTGATGAGGGGATCCTACAACGCGTTCCAGGACGCGGCAGGGATCTTCTATGAGAACCGCTTCGTGCCGCTGGCCGAGTCGGCGCTGAACCTGATCTCTTCGCTGCTTCTCCTGCGCGTATGGGGGCTTGCGGGTATATTCGCGGGAACGATCATAAGCGGAACGGCGCTGTGGTGCTTCAGCTATCCGCGGTTCGTTTACCGGAAACTGTTTCAAAGAGAGTATACGGAGTACGCGGCGGAGACAGCGGGATATATCCTTTTGTTCATAGTTGTAGGCTCATGCACGTGGTTCCTGTCGACGCTCATTGCGGGCAGGCTCCCTGACGCCCCGCTGGCGCTCTTTGCGGCAGACGCGATGCTCTGCCTGCTGTTTCCGAACGTAGTGCTCGCAGCTGTATTCGGACGAAGCGATCTGTTTGGATATTTTAAAGGACTGGTGACCGACCGGCTCGGTAAGAAGTGAGCGGCTGACCGCCAATGGAGGGCAAAAGATTGAAATTATTTACAGTTGGTCCGGTGATGATGTATCCGGAGACACTGCGGATCGAAGGTATGCAGCAGCCGTATTTCAGAAATCCGCAGTTCAGTGAGGTGATGCTGGATATAGAAAAGTGGTTTCTGGAATCAGTGAACGCGCCTCAGGGGACCCGCTTTATCGGGCTTACGGCGAGCGGCACCGGGGCGATGGACGCATCTGTGTCCAATCTCCTGAGTGATAAGGACAAAGTGCTGGTCATCAACGGCGGAAGTTTCGGAGCAAGGTTCGCGGAGCTGTGCAGCTATTACGGCATTCCCCATACAGATTATGTGATTCCTTTCGGCAAGGCCTTTGACCGGGAGGAATTTGAGCAGTATTCCGGGCAGGGATTTACGGCGCTTTTGGTGAACGCGTGCGACACAGGCACGGGACAGCTGTACGACCTGGACTATCTCGGAAAGATCTGCGCGCGCGAGAACATGCTTCTGATCGTGGACGCGGTCAGCTCGTATCTTGCAGATTCCATCGACATGGAAAGGCAGCACATTGACGTGCTCTTTACAGCCAGCCAGAAGGCGCTCGCACTCTCCCCCGGTGTCTCTCTCATCGCGCTGGGAGAAAAAGCCCTGAAGCGGCTCGGACGAGGCCGCCACGCATACTATTTTGACTTCGCCGACTATATCGAAAACCAGAAGAGAGGACAGCCGCCGTTCACTTCAGCGGTGGGGACCATGCTGGCTTTGCATCAGCGGCTCGAAGCGATCCGAAGTAAGGGCATAGACGAAGCAGTCGCAGAGCACAGAAGACGCGCGGCCTTCTTCCGCGAGGAACTTAAGGCGCTTCCTGTCGCGATGCCGGACATACCGCTGTCAAACTGCTGTACGCCGGTATTATTTCCGAAAGGAAACGCCATGGAAGTATACGAAGCCCTTGTCACCAAATATGACATTGTGCTCACCCCTTCCGGCGGCGGACTGCGGGATAAACAGCTGAGGGTCGGACATCTGGGAAATCTGACACTTGAGGATCTGGCGGACCTGATCGAAAAACTGAACGGAGAACTGAAATGAAAGCGATTTTACTCGCGGCGGGGGTCGGAAGCCGTATCTCCAATGACATAGGGCAGATGCCCAAGAGCATGCTGACGGTTGAAGGGAAACCGCTGATCGTTCATACGGTAGAGCTATTGCAGAAAAATCATATCGAAGTCGTTGTGATCACCGGATTTAAGCACAGGGTGATAGAGGAGACGCTGGAGAAATATCACGTTCATATCTATTACAACCCCTTCTTCCGGGTGACCAACAGCATCGGAAGCCTGTGGTACGCGAGAGATGAATTCATTAATACGAATGAGGTCATGATCGCGAATGCGGATGTGTATTACACACAGGAGCTCCTGGACAGGATCTTCGCGGCCGACAGAGACAATTTCCTCCTGTCTGACCGGACGAGAGCGGATGTCGGGGACTATTTTTTCTACAGTGAAAACGGGATTCTCTTAAGATACGGCAAAGAGCTTACGCGCGAAGAGCGCAACAGCGAATATGTGGGGATCAGCTGCCTGAAACGGGACTGGGTCCTGAAATTTCACGACAAGCTGTGCAGTATGATCGAAAACGGGGAATATGACCTCTGGTGGGAAAATGTCCTGTATTCCATGGTAGGACAGGAAGAGATCTATACAGTGGATGTCGACGGGATCTTCTGGTCCGAGGTGGACACGATCGAAGACTATCACAGAGTGCTGGCATATTGCGGGCAGGACACGCCTCTCTCATGATGAGAGAGGAGCGGCCTGCCCGATTCACATTGAGCTGCATTCGGCTTTGCGCAGTGCGGTCAGTGGTGAGCGTTGGAATCCTCGCGGCCGAGCTGGAACTTGCCGTAACGGATCTTCTGGTGGTGATAGAGGCCGTAGTTACCGGATACCGTGGAAGCGATGGCGATGGCCAGCAGGTAATACGGCCAGCCTTCAAAGCCGAACATCTCGAAACAGATGAGGAGCGTACCCAGGGGACAGTTTGTGACGCAGCTGAACAGGCAGCCCATGCCGATCGCAGCGGCAAGACCCGAGGGAATTCCCATGAGCGGACCGACTACGGACCCGAAAGTGGCGCCGATAAAGAGCGCGGGAACGATCTCACCGCCCTTGAAGCCGGCCGCGACAGAGACGGCGGTAAACAATATTTTGAGAAGGAAAGCGGCGACCGGTACGGGTTCGCCGTGCAGGCACTCCGTGATGACGTGGCCGCCGGCGCCGTTATAGAACTGTCCGCCGGAGAGAAGGGTCATGGCCAGAAGGACAACGGCCATTATGACGGCTCTCGGGATCGGCCTTGCCGGGATCTTTCTCGCCAGGGCCGGAATCTTGCCAAGAGCCACTACAAAGAGAACGCTCACCAGGGCGCACAGTACTGCCAGGAAAAAGGTGGAGATGGACATGGGCAGTGAAAAAGGTTTGACGCCGGCCAGGGCCCAGGGGTGTTTCTCCACGCCCAGCATGGTGGAAATGTAGTAGGCAGGCAGGGCGGCAATCACGCAGGGAACCAGCGCGTCGTACTGCAGAAGCCCGACGTGGCTGATCTCCATGGCGATGACTGTGGCGGCCAGAGGCGTCCCGAAGAGAGCGGAGAATGCTGCACTCATACCGGACATGACCATGATACGTCTCGCGCCGTCGGAGAAGTGGAAGCGCTTTCCCATCTCATCGCCGAGGCATCCGCCGATCTGCAGGGCGGCGCCTTCACGGCCTACTGAAGCGCCCAGGAAATGGGAGGTGATCGTGGAGCAGAAGATCAGCGGCGCAAGGGTTCCGGGAACGCTCTCGTTCCTCGTGATCGCGAGAAGGACGGTGTCCGTCCCTTCGCTGTGGTCGAACTTCTGGTAGAAGAAGACGATCACGGCTGCGCCGACGGGCATCAGGAAGATCACCCAGGGGTACTGTCCCCTCAGAGCTGTGGCGTAGTCGATGCCGAGCGCGAACACGCTGGCTACCAGCCCGACAAGCGTGCCGCAGAGCAATCCGTATAGCAGGAGCCTGATCACCTGGATGAAGCCCGTCTTGATCTTGAACAGGATCGCTTCCAGTTGGTCTCTAAAGTCGTTGCTGTTGAAATCCATTTTTACCCCCTGTCGAAGCGCGCAGAGCGCCATCATTAGAATTACTCTAGCATTTTAGAAAAAAAACCACAAGGAATGCGGG
>ODAI013810603.1_pt1 | contig 10924 bp, 13 predicted proteins | sample 1539321 | NCBI WGS metagenome assembly ODAI01 (sample SAMN02144231, study PRJEB22623) | gut metagenome | biome: sheep rumen | host: Ovis aries | place: New Zealand | reverse complement strand
TGATTTTCCTCTTAGTCCTCTTAGTCTTGCTAATACACTCATGTAAAATTCCTCTCATATTACACCCCGGCCCTGAATGTGGGCCGGGGATGTGTTTTTGATTACTCCGTGATTCGGAAGCAGAGCGGCACGCGGAGCTCGTAGGAAGCGTTGCTGTGGCCGGCACTGCCGTAGCTGTCGACATAGCAGGCACCGGTCGAGTAGCCACTCGCAACGGACAACAGCCACCAGTAGGCCCGGTTTCCACCATCCTGATCGCACTTGATCCTCTTCTTCCAGTTGTTGGCAAAAATAGGATACTGCACAGCCTGGCCAACACCCCATGGCTTGGTTGCCCAAATAAGTGATCCGAATACCTCATACTCTGAAGGAAGCCAGAGCTTGCCCAGGCTCTTCCATGCCCATGAGGTACTATCTGTGAGTGCTCCTGATGCAGAGTATCTGGTTTCAAGCAAAAACCTCTTTTCTGAGATCACTGCCTGTACCTCTGCCGGAAGGCTTGATACCAAACCATCCAGGAAGCTCTTCACATTAGATACCAGATAAGGGCAGGCCTCCTGAGCGTTGCCGTTATTGTTGTTTGTGTTGTTCCACTTCACTGTTGTGGGATACAGATCTCTGGAAATCCAATCAATATGCCATCCTAACTCCTGATCTGTGGTTTTCAGATATGTGTTGATGCCGCCCACTTCCATCTTGATGAGATAGCTGCCCATATACATGGGGATATAATCGCCCACATGGATGCCATCCAGATTGTGGGCCGCAATTCTGGCCTTGATCCATCTCCATGCATTCTCATAGTTTGCGATCTCTTCAGCAAATCTCACTGTGAGATCCACTCCCTCATAGGTGTGATCCGCTGCCTCAATGGCATAATTGGTATGGGTGTTCTCAAAGTTGATCTGCTCCGCACCATATTCATCGCCTTCCTGGCTGTAGGGCGTTACATCATTGTAGCTCTTCGTGCCATCTCCGTTATCAACTTCTCCGAATTTTCTGTCCGAAGCAAGTGATTCGTTGATCACATCATCTTTGTAGTCTGTTTTTAATACTGACATTTTTCTTTTCCTCCTTGGTTATTTTGGTTACTGTTTAAACGGGAAATAATCCGATCCCATCCTGAATGGTAGCCTCCTTCCCTCTGTTATTACTTTCTCCTGAACAGGGTTTTTGAAAGGATGATATGCAGCTCCCAACCTTGTGTTAAGGTTAAATGGCAGATGCGTTTTATCTGCTCTTGGAAGCTTCGGGACTTTATGAGGCCAGTACTGTGCGCCCATCCTGAACGGCAAACGGGGCGGCCTTGTATAAAGTCCCTGCAGTGCTTCATAGATTGCGAGACATCCTCTCTCTATTCTGTTCAGATCTTCATATCCGATAAAGGCACCATTGGCAGTATATTCTGTCTTGGTGCCTATCTCGCAGTGAATATATTCGTTGATTGAATCCAGATTGTCTGCTATCTGGTTTATCTCATCTGCGTAGGGATATTCCTCATAAGTCTTATCCGGAAGCGTTCTTATGAATATTGGCCAATAATTCTTTGCGACATCAGCCAAAAACTCAATATTATTCTTTATTCGGTTATAATCCTCTACATTGAAATAATCCCCGGTGTACAGGCCGCTCTCGCTTGTATGAGCCGCCCAGTCTGTTTTAGGTGTTAGCCACTCCATCAGATTTTCCTCCTTGCAACTAAAGTACCCTTAAGCGATCCGGAGAAGTTCAATCCAACCTCTTCGAGCCTTACCATGAGATCGTCCACATACATACTTTCAAGAAATACAATATCGTTGTAATCAAGGATTGGATCGCCGCGGTATGTTAATTCGTATTTATTTCCACCGCGCAGATACTCCCCAATCCATTCAACAAGGTTCTGTGCATCTTCCGCTGAACTTATAAGCGGATTGTTCCAGCTCATTATTGTTCCTGCGTTGTTTAGATTTATTGTCTCCTGCGCATTGCTGATATTGTATTCATATCCTTTAACAGTCAGAATCACGCTTGTATCTTGCTGGGGTGGATTTGTTATTTTAACCTTGCACCAGTAAGATGAGCTGTCTATTATCTGAGCGCCATAGTTCACCACCGTATCATCTATGGAAGTGATAGCCGAAAGATTATATACTGCCTGCCCGAAATCAAATTCATATACGGCCTGTACACCTGCTGCCAAAGTGATTTCTTCGGATGTAAGGTCTTTCTGCTCGGTTCCGTTTGCATATATTGTTCGGATTACTCTTAATTCTTTGATTTTTTCAAGCTTCGTTCCTTTTGGGGTAGCGGTGAGATCGTCGTATGTGATTTTATAATCCGTGGTTTCTCCGAATACGATTCTCTTCAGATGCAGGCGATTGTTCGGCTTCGCTTTGGTAAACTCAATGGTTATCTCATCAGTATCGATAAAGCTGTAGTGAACTACCGTTGTTTCCTCGATGCCCCTGGATGCAAATCTTTTCAGCCTTCTTCCGTTGTTGTAAGTCGTTATGATAAATTCAACCGGCTGAATCGTACCAAACTTAAGGGTCAGATTATAAAATGTATAAGCGCTTTCCATTGTGATCGTTATAATCGGGTTCTCATCGAATAAGCCCTCACTATCACTTATTGATTCGCTCACATATCCCACATCAAGAAAAGGTTCTTCGCCTCGCGGCATAAAATACTGCTGCCCGGTCACTCTGGAATAATCCTGCTCGTATGCGGCATATTCTGAGTAGTCTTCTCCGTCGAGCAGTCCATCCACAGATCCATATTCTGCCACCTGATTTGCTGATACCGCTTTATCGGGCTCAAATGAGGATTTTATGGTTATGATTCCGTCTCTGTCCTGCATGAGCACGCTTCTTCCGGCATTTGCTATCAGCTGTAAACATTCTTTATGGTTCACGGAAGGCAAAGGGTTGTAGACTGTTATTCTTTCAAGATATGGATCTATCCAGTAGAAATCCGGGGATATTCCTGCATCTTCAAATACATCAGCTGCAAGATCGTAAAGTGAAATGCCCTCCGGACGGTATTTGCCTCTTTTGTACTCGTCTTGCATGTACTCGAAGATATCTACCGCTCCGAACTTTGCCGTTCTGTCGTCAGCGCTCCACTCCTTCATGAACAATGTTCCGCCCTTAACCCATTCAATGGTCCCGTTGTTCAATGTGTATCCGTAATATAGGCTCATCTGCTGCCCGGTTTCCATATAGTTTATGGCTGAATCTTCGTTGTCTACATTGTAATAACGATCCATATTTTCGACCGTAACGGAAAAGTCTATGCTCGGAAGCCCCTCAGATATTGGAGACATTGAGCTTCTGTACTCTGCAGATATAATCTTGTCGTTTTCAAGAGTTATTCCAATTCCGAATATAATACTGTTGATTCTTAAGCGGTCGATGCCTTTATTCATTTCCAGCGCACGGATCCTCATAAAGGTTGTATTATCAAATGTATCCTCTGTTTTAAAAAGGCTTACATTGTTCAGATATGTATGGGTTCCTTCATCTGTGATAATTTCAAGCTCACTCGGATAAGATTCCCCGAATTCAAGTGTTACGCCTTTAATGTCTAATGGATCCGGCGAATTGAAGCGAATTAGAATCTCCGGCTTTACTTCATCCGTGCAAGTACTCTCTGTCACGAGCCCGGCGTTATAGTATTTCGTCCCGCTTCCGGACCTCGGGAGGAAGTACATGGCGCTGTTGACTTTGGAAAAGTCCTGTTCAAGCGTTGCATACACTTTGCTTACTTTTTCATCCTGACTTAATGGAGTCTGCGTATTGGTAAAGTAAGTAAATGGTCCTTCCTGAATCTTCGCGGATGCCTGGGCCTCCTGATTAATGAGGCCCAAACTAATCTTCATGTACGACTTGTTTCTTGCCGACTGCTTCATCGCGGCTTTGTATTCATTGCTTACATATTGCATACATTCACCGCCTTTACATTTCGATAAAATTTAAGGAAAAGTCCTTGTATACCGGTACTCCGTTCTCGTAGGTATAAATTGGCGTGGTGCGGTCCCCGACATACATTTCAAGTGAGCCTCCTGCATTCTGATCGGCTATGAAATAATTTACTGAAAGCCCGAACTTCTTTTTTATGGCCGTTCTGATAACCATATAATCGTCCGGGCGGAGTATATTCCATTTACACTCAACCTTATGTACATCTTCCCTGATGACCTGCGTTATCATTTTGCCATTCGCGTTTCTTTCACCATCTGAGATATCGTAATCCGACTGCTTCATCTCGGAAGGATCCGGGAGGGTTACTCCGTTCACCACCAAAATTCCTGTGTACTTTGATGCCATCTTTCACCCTCCTATGCATCGGCCATCTGATAGCCTTTTCTCCTTCTGAATTTGTCTGTCTGTTCAACCAGCGTTTTACTATCAAGTTTTACCACTGTATTGATCGTCTGATACTCATTGCTGCCTTCCATATCTGAAAGAATGCCCTGTATGTTCACGGAAATAATCTCTCCGAGGCGAGATGCAATCTTCTCGATCCATCCGGTGTTATTCTCAAGGGGTACAATAGCCTCTTTTCCGGCTTCGCCTGCAATAAGTGGCGTAGCACCATCCACAATGCCACCTTTCGCGAGTCTTGGAATGGAGATACCGTTAAGTGTGGGAATGTTGAAGCCGATGGTTTTGCCGCCTATTTCCGGTACCCAGTCGGGAACAGTAAATCTCAGATTGTTGAGAGCGCCGATCGCTGCATTGATTCCGTTGATTATTCCGTTTGCCATGCTCTCTACGCCGCCAATTATGGAATTGATGGTTCCTTTTATGGCACTCCACATATTCGTAAAGACATCCGTTACGGCAGTCTTCATGCCGTTCCACATTTCGCTCCACTTTCCGCTGATTTTCGTAAGTGTATCGGATAAGGTCTTTTTGACATTTCCGATGGCGGTGGACACGGTCGTGGTTATGCCGTTCCAGATGTTTGTGAATGTATCTTTTATGGTGCCTAGTACGATGCTCACCTTCGTGGATACTTCGTCGATCTTGGTACTTATTGTGGACTTGATATTTCCCCAAACAGTACTTATTCCGGTGCTAATATTGTTCCAGATGTTCGTGAATGTATTTTTTATGGTGCCTAATACGGTGCTGATTATACTTGATATGGTATTTATGGTTGTACTGATAGTCAGTTTTATTGCATTCCATACAGTTGAAACAGCTGTACTTATGGCATTCCAGATCGCTGAAAAAACGGCTTTTATAACATTCAAAGTTACGCTGATGCATGTGCTCACATAATTTATCGCGTTACTTATTCCGGTTTTGATCTTATCCCATATTCCGAGAACAATATCTTTTATTGCGCTCCATACAATCGAAAAAGTGGCTTTCAGGGTTGCAAGGGTGGTTTCAAATAATCCCAGTATGCTGGCCCAGATTGTGCCTAAAAATGCATATATGGTATCCCATATTCCGCCGAATATGTCTTTTATTCCTCCCCAGGCTTTTTCCCAGTCGCCGGTGAAAACTCCGATTATAAAATTGATAAGTCCTTTAAGGGTTCGGAACACGCCGCCGATCATGTCGCAGATAAAGCCGAAAATTCGTTTTACGGTATTCCATACAGTCTGCAGAATGGGGAGCAGTACAGGAAGCACATTCGCTATGATCCAGTCTATGGTGGGCTTTAAAATATTTGTCCAAAATACAGATATTGCATCTCCCACAGCTCCGAAGAATTCAACTACCTTCTTGAGCATGGGTGATACATGTTCATCTGACAATTTTTTGAAGTCTTTTCCGATTTTATCGAGGAAAGGTTTTACCTTTGAATTCCAAAACTCAAGGAATTTCCCGGTTGAATCCGATAATCCCTCTCCTATGGATTTGAACAGCGGTGCGAAGTGTTCGTCGTAAACCTTATTCACATCATCCACAAAACCATCCACAACATCCTTGATGGATCCTGTAATAGTGGAAACCGTTCCAAGTATTCCGTCTAAAGCTGTCTTGAATTCTTCCTGATTGTCTATAAAGGGCTTTGTGAGGGCATCTGAGGTATCTACGGTAAATTTGCCCGTTAGCTCAGATATTCCCATGAATGCATCAGCAAATATTCCTATAAGATTAGCTGTTACCTGCTGCCCGTTTTCTCCTCCGAACACCGAAAAGATATTTGCTGCTGCCTGGGCGGTATTGCCGCTTATCTCGGCCATATCTCCTGAGATGTCAAACATCGCAAGAGTATATTCCTGTACTCTTGGTGCATTCTGTTCAAGGTACTTGGATACTCCTCCTACCAGATTGGTGGCTATTGTCGTTCCTACTGAAGCAACCGCTCCGACAGTCTGTCCTAATGAATATGTCCATCTGTCCATGCAGGTGTTTGCCGCAGAAAGCACCTCCGGATCCATCCAAATACCCATAACACTCTTCTGAATGCTTGATATCGAATTCAGGAGGGGATTGAATGATATATCACCAAATCCTGATTTGAATCCGTTTGTGAACAGTTCTTTCAGTTCCTTGAGCTTATCGATGAGCATCTGCAGGGCGGGATGGAGCTGTGCGTTTGCCTCTTCTGCGCTGTCTGATATAGCACCCGCGAGATCTCCTGCACCACCTGCTCCTGCTCCACCGCCGGCTCCAGATGTATCGGTATCATCAGCTGCTTTCGAAAGCGTATTGAGCTCATCGAACTTTCCTAAACCGTGATATGCCTCTTCAGCTTTCTTGGCGGCTTTGCCTGCTGCAGTGGTTGCGCCTGTGAGGACATCGGCGTTGCTTTCTGCACTTGAAAGGTCTGCAGCAATTCCGCCGACTGAAGAACTTGCGGACTCGCTTTTCTTTCCGGTTATAATTTCTGTAAATCTCTTAAATGCATCCGCTGCTACCTGTAATTTGGCAACAAGCATATTGATTACTTTGATTACCGGAGTAAGTACATTTATAAGGCCCTGCCCAATCGTTGCCTTGATCGACTCAAACCGGAGCTGCAGGATCCTCGTTTGGTTTGCCCACGAATCAGATGTTCTTGCAAAGTCTCCCTGGGCATCAGCTGTTACATTAAGCAGATAGTTGTATCGGAGCAGTGCCTGCTCCTGCTGGGTCATTGCGCTGTAACTCTTGTTTATCCCCTGTGACAAAGCGAAGGCCTGAAGGTTCGCTGCGGAAAGGTTTATTCCTAACTGCTTTAATGGCTCGGTCTCTCCCGAGATTCCCGATCTTATCTTTGCGAAAGCAGTATCGGAATCCAGATTGTAGAATGATGCCATATCGCCGGCAAGCCCTGCCAGCTTTGTGCTCATGTCTTCAAGTTCATCCCCTGTGATTCCCATGCTCTTAAGCATAGCGCCCATGGTGGATGTGTACTGTTTGGCTGAAAGCTCTGATAATCCGAATGCATCCGCTGCGCCCTTTGCCCAGTCTTCGATCTTTTTATTGCCTTCTCCGAACGTGACATCTACCACATTCTGTACTTCGGCGAGATCTGAGCCGAGCGCAACGCACGCCCTTCCGAAGCTTATTATGGATATGACAGAAAAAGCAGCGCCTACAACCTTACCGACTGTTCCGATTACGTTTTTGATCTTGCCAACGTAATTATTCACCTTAGAAACGGTCGAATTGGTCGAGTTCTGAACCTTCTTCATCGCATCCATATATTGGGATGTCTGCGCTTCAATTATTACCTGAAGCTTCTCAAGAGTCATTCCCTCCACTACTTTCACCTCTTTCTTTCATCGTCTGATTTACCCTGAGCATATAATCCTGCATCTTTACTTTGTGCAGTTCCAGCGCTTTCTGTTTCTTTGCTTCTTCTGCCATCTGTTTTACTTCTTCTCCGAATAATTCCGGATAATACTCATGAGGCTCTCTTATAGGTACCTCATCAGGGTTATTCGAATGTGACAGAATATTGAGAAGTTGCAGATTCTGGTTCCATAAAATCATGATCTCATCTTTAAGCGCAGCAGCTCTCTTTTTCTGTTCGATTTCCATTCTGCGCGCATAGCTTTCTATGAGTTCAATGATCTCACCTATGCTCAGTTCCCAAAAAAGATCAGGACCATACCCGGCATCTAAAAACGCAGGATACAGTCCCTCCTTTAATTGGTCTGTGACGGTGACAGTGTTGTTTACAGGATTTCCTGTGCAGCTTCCTTCATCGCTCCATCCATCTGATTCGCGATGGAAGTTGAGAAAAAACCTGATACAGTGAAGATTCCCATGTATACCTCAGTGTAGAAGTTCAGCTGCGAACCGCCTTCTTCGATGTACTGGTCAAAGATGCCATCCAACTGATTCCTCTTGATACCATGATGATATTTGCTCATCGCTGCGTGAGTAACATCAAGCATTATGGAAAGGGCGGGCATTCCACCATTTCCGGTACCCATGACATTCATAAGGTTTGTCTTATACCTCTGCTCAAGCTGGCTTATTCCGGCTGTATCCAGTCTAAGGCGATAGGTTTCTCCTCCTACCTCCCAAATCTGAAAAGGCTTGCGCTCGGGCATCTTAACAACCTTCTCCTGTTCCTGTACTGTATCCTGTTCGGCTCTACTGCTGAAAATTCCCATGTTCTTATCCTCCTACTATTTTCCTGAAATTAAACCGGATCTGTGATTGCGATAGCGCTCTGAAGAGCCATCTTAAGAGTAAACTCCATTACTCCGTTTACAGCTCCGCCGCTTACCTTTGTTGCCACCTGTGCATCGTAGCTGAATTCCGTACCGTCAGGAAGAACTTCCTTGAACGATACAACTTCCTTGCTTGCCTCGCATGCCTTCATCTTCCTGTAAGAAGAATCTGCTGTGTTCGCAAACTTGAACTTGTACTCAAGATCTCCGGGATCTCCGATGCCGAACTCGTACTGCTTTGTAGCATCCGAAAGTCCGGTGTTTTCTACCTTCTCGGGCTCGTTTCCGAGCTCGGGAACTTCCTTAAGTCCGTCAAGGGTTGCAAACTCGGTCTCCGTTGCTCTCTTGCACTTTAAAAGAATTCCATTAGCTAACATTTTTGTTTCCTCCTGTTAATTGTTGTTGTATACAAGCTGATTATCGAGATCGAGGATTCCCTCATATCTCATAATCTTGTGCTTGAAACCATTAGGATCGTCCACATCATTACACTGCCTGCGCCTTAAGCCTAATGCAGATAATGCTGCATCAACATCCAGTGCAGCCTGTGATGTGCTCTGATTGTTCCAGATGTCTATCCGGTAAAGAAGATGAGATTTGCTCTCCTTGTCTCCTGTCCACTCATACGCGGAATTATCTTCCTCGGTGTACTGAATAGCAGGAAATTTCTCCCAGCTCTTCGGATATCCATCACTTACATTTTCGGTGATATCTTTAATTGCGTCATAAACCTGATCTTTTACATTGATCATCAACTTTCCCCTACCTTTCTGATCTCTGTCTTCAGCGCTGCTTTCAGATTCATCTTGATGATGTTCTCGTTCATTTTGAGTGCCGGATACATGAAGGGCTGTGCAGCCTGACCGTTTGTATAATAAAATACTTTTCCGTCGTCGCTCTCGCTCTTCGGCCAATGATACAGATCCCCGTCTGCAGGTGGAATATCATCTCCGGGGAACCACCATCCATGCTGTGAATATGTAGGATGAACTTCCGGGCATATACCTTCATGGTTCGCTTCTCCGTTTGGTCCTGTTCCAAATTCCACATACATTGCATGGTCGTTGTTGGTGTAACATATGCCGCGCACCATCTTGTTTTCCTGCTTTACCTCAGTTCTGATGGATTGTCTCAGTTCTCCGTGGTTTACCGGACACAAAAGTACAGCGGCGTTTCTCACCCTTCGGATTTCCCTGCCTACTATCTTTGTGACTGGATCGTCAAGGTTCTGTATCTTGTTCAGTTTGTTATTAAGGGATGTTACTCCCTTTACATTCTGATCAGACATGGCTTTTCTCCAACACTATAACTTTCGGATCTACATACCTGTTGATGGATCTGATTATGTAGTCCGGAGGATCTGTCCCCGTGACATCCACACAGATACCATCTTTTTCCTGAAGATTTTCTGTGCCGTGGTATTCCATGTTTTTGATGTATGCCAGGTGCTCTCCGTACATCTGAGCCTGTACCTGTCCCGAAGCTTGCCATATTGTGGCATCGATCGGCACGGCTGCTGCCCAGCTTTCTACATCGCCGCCCTCAGAATTTTTACTCACCTGTCGTTTCCGGAGCTGGTACGTCTTCATCTGGTTCCTTCTCATACGCATGGCCGCCTACCCTCGCTATTCTGCATTGTTCCACTACACTTTTAATCTCCGCCGGTATTTCCACGAATGATGCGGATATACCGCCCTCGCTTCTGGATGTTTCACCTTCGGTTCCCATCCTGTTGTAGGCAATCAGAGCCCACTTCCGTTTCGCCGGCTTTAATCTGTCAATCAGCACTGTTCTGTTTGTTAAAGCAAGCAGCTCCTCCTCAGCTGTTTGGAGAAGTGCTGCCAAGAGTGTTTCATCCTGGCAGCCTGTCATGCTCTTAAGTATCTCCAAATCTTCCATGGTTACTCCTCTCCGGATCACTCATGGGCTTTGATCACCTCAATGAGTGTTCCCTTGTTCATGTTGGCATAACCCTGGATGCCCTTTTTCTTGGCTACCTTGCGGAGATCTGCAACGTTCATGGCTGCATAATCTGTTTCCGCGGTGCTCTCAGGCTCCTCATCCTCCGGATCTGCCACAGGATCTCCTGCTGCATCATCAGAATCCTTTTCAGAATCCTCAGGCTCCGGTTCTGCCGGTGCAGGGTTCTCAGCCGGAGCTGCTTCCCCGGTGAGTTCCTCTGCTGTATCTGCTACTGCATACTCATCAGAGTTTTTCTTGCAGTGCTTGATCACATCCTTATTGATTACCTCGGAGATCACTCCGCTCTTTTTGTTTAAGATGAACATATTGTGCTTACCTCCTTACTCT
>ODAI012171560.1_pt1 | contig 10924 bp, 9 predicted proteins | sample 1539321 | NCBI WGS metagenome assembly ODAI01 (sample SAMN02144231, study PRJEB22623) | gut metagenome | biome: sheep rumen | host: Ovis aries | place: New Zealand | reverse complement strand
GGAGTATCGAGCAGTACGATGCTTTCGTCTACTCTTAGCCATTGTTCGCCGCGCGTAACTCCGGGCCTGTCGCCCGTAACGGCGGCGGCTCTTCCGCAAAGCTTGTTTATAAAAGTGTAGTAGATGATGAATCACTTGAAGGAAAGATTGGTGTGGGTTACGGTGCGGAATTCTATTCATGGTACTCGGTTCTTGAAAATCTTTCAAAGATTACAACCATTAGTGAAAACGAAAAGGGTGAGTTTTTGATGATGTACAACTGTACTACTCATGAACCCCAGCTTTTACAGCTTCCCGATTATAAACCTGAGATGTATGTTGATAATACTTCTTTTGATGTTGATAAGTATTACACCATGAATGGAATCTCAATGAATATGGAAGGTTTCTGGGAGGCAGGCCATTATGACGTAAACATGGCAGCTCTTCTTAGGATAGGAGAATGGCTTGATTATCTGAAGGAAGAGGGAGTGTATGATAATACGAGGATAATCATAACTTCGGATCATGGGCGAGCAGTAGGATGGTTTGACAACTTCACGTTCGGAAATAACATTTCAACACTTTGGTACATGCCGCTTCTAATGGTCAAGGATTTTGACGCTCACGGATTTGAAACCTCAACTGAATTCATGACAAATGCCGATGCCTGTGTTTTGGCAGTTCGGGGTGATGTTGTAAAGGAAGCGGTGAATCCTTTTACGGGGAACCCTTTGGACGGCTACCAGAAAAATGAAGATTCCGTAAAGATCATAACAAGTGAAAACTGGTACCTGAGTGAGGGTAATACATTTCCTGCCTCTGACTGGTACACAGTAAGTGGAACACCCTATGATAACCACAATTGGGAGTATTTGTATTACAAATGATATAGGCAGTCGATTATGATATAATTTGAGTTACGGATCCATTAATTGTTTCTATGAAAAGGAGGCTATTATGTTTACACAAATCACTCTTCCCTACGCAGAAAACGCACTTGAGCCCGTAATTGATACTTTGACCATTCAGACTCATTACGGTAAGCACCATGCTGCTTATACCAAGACCTTTAACGACCTTGTTGAAAAAGCAGGACTTTCCGGTAAGAGTGCAGAAGAGATCCTTTCATCTCTTGACAGCGTTTCTGATGAAGCTCTTCGTACAGGCCTTAGGAATCAGGGTGGCGGATATCTCAATCACAATATCTATTTTGAGCAGTTTAAGCCTTCATCAGAGGCTAAGAAGGCTCCCGAAGGTGCACTCCTTGATCAGATAAATAAACAGTTCGGAAATGTTGATAAGCTTATAGAGGAACTCAATGCTCTTTCTGCATCACAGTTTGGTTCCGGATGGGGATGGCTTTGCAAGAAAACTGACGGAGAACTTGTTCTTTGCAAGACTGCAAATCAGGATAATATGTACAGCCTTAAGATGGATGTAAAGCCTATACTTACTCTTGATGTATGGGAGCATGCATACTATCTCGGATACAAGAATCTCAGGGCAGATTATCTTAAGGCACTCTGGGAGATCATCGACTGGTCCGTAGCTGAAGTAAGATACGCATAATTATTATATAGGCGGTTTTTGCATATGCAGGAACACTATTGTTTTTTGGGTCATGTGATCCATAAGGTTTGCTTTTTTTATGGATTATGTGTTTTTTTCATACAGATGAGTTGAATGACAATACCATACAATAGAGATAAGCATGAATTTGGGAATAAGAGTACAAAAATAATGAAGATCCATAATTACAGAACATGAACGAAATATGAATTGAGCGTATATGATCAAAAACCAGTGGTACTCCATAACTTCATCAAAAAGTGTTAAGAAGAATAAGATCCTTGCCTTACGCAGGTTTGGCGAGAATCTCGTTTTGTATCGTAACTCTGAGGGGACAATAGGTTGCGTTACGGATCTTTGTGCTCACAGAGGCGCATCCCTTGAAAAGGGTTGTGTTAAAGACGGCCATATTCAATGTCCTTTTCATGGGATTGAATATGATGTAACAGGCAAATGTGTCTATGTTCCGTCTGAAGGCAGGGCATCCGACCTGGATTTTTCAAGATTTAACCTTAAATCATATGAAATACGCGAGGTTGGAGGCATTGTTTTTGCATGGTATGGAGATGAGAAACCAAAATCGGAGCCTGATGTTTTTGATGTCGTTACAGATTATTCCTATACCTGGGATGAGATGACAGACCATTGGAGAGTCCAGTATTCCAGAGTCATAGAAAACCAGCTTGATGTATCCCATTTGGCTTTTGTTCACAGGACTACTATTGGAAGGGGAAATAAAACGCTGTGTAATGGTCCTAAGGTCATCTGGCTTGATGAAAATACGCTTCAGACTAGTGCCGATAATGAAGCTGACACAGGTCAGAAGCCAAAAGATGCCGGTGAAAGCAAAATAAAATCTACAAATCTTAATTTCAAATATCCTAATATGTGGCTGAACCACGTTACGGACAAGATAATGATTCTTGCTTATTTTATCCCTGTGGATGATGAGAATTCTATTATTGCTCTCAGATTCTATAACAAGATCACAGGAAACCGTGTGATTGATAAGGTAGTAGCATGGCTTGGGAGCATGGCAAATAAGGTCATAGAGCGTCAGGATAAGCGAATCGTAGAAACGCAGCTTCCTAAGGCATCTTCGGTTTATATGAAGGAAAGTCTGGTTTCGGCAGATCTTCCCATAATGGAATACAGAAGAAAAAGATCGGAATTACAGGGGATGGATCCGGTTTCCGGCATCTTGCAATCAGCTTCAAAACGAAAGGAGAACAAAAATATGTCAGATAATCCCATGCACAGACTCACATACGGACTCTTTGTTCTTACGGCAAGACAGGGAGACAAAGCTAACGGATGCATAATAAATACCGGGATCCAGGTGGCTAATTCTCCTGACAGGATTGCAATTGCGGTTAATAAGGCAAATTATACACATGATATGATAAAGCAGACCGGCGAGTTTGTTATATCAGTACTTAGCGAAAAAGCCACTTTTGATGTATTTAAAAGGTTTGGTTTTCAGTCAGGAAAAGATGTGGATAAATTCGAAGGATATAAGGATTGCAGATATCTTTCAAACGGAATTCCGTACATCACTGTTGGAACCAATGCTTACTTTTCTATTAAAGTAACTGAAAGCACAGATTTTGGGTCCCACACACTCTTTGTCGGAAGCATAGAGAAGATGGAAGTAATGTCTAACGAAGTTTCTGCCACTTATGATTATTATCAGAATAATATAAAGCCTAAGCCCGAGGCTGTAGGGAAGACCCCTGACGGCCAGACTGTATGGAGATGCAAGATATGCGGATATGAGTATGTAGGAGAAGAACTTCCTGATGATTACATTTGTCCTATCTGTAAGCATCCGGCATCGGATTTTGAAAAAGTGGTCAAATGAAGATGTGGTCTTTAATTGAGATAGTCAAAAAGGCGAAAAACGATGTTTTTTCGCCTTTTTTATTGTAAAATATACACTGTGTGTGAGAGTGGTTGAAATGAGGAATGCATATGACATCATTAGATGAAGAAAACCAGATAAAAGTGAGAAATGAGGATCTGCCCCCGTCTAAGTCCGAAAAAATAGCAAATTATGCCCGGCTTGTCATAGCAGGCTGTTCATTTTTGACTTTTGTGACGATTTTGATCGTGGTGCTCATTCTTGTTCCCAGAGCTCTGAGTCTTATGAACACTGCCCAGAGGACACTTGATAACCTGGAAACTGTATCAGAGGACCTTAAGGCACTGGAACTTGCAGAAGCAATCAAGAGTATCGAGGATAATACCGCCCGTGCCATGGAAGATGTTTCGGGTGCCATGGACCAGATAAACAGCCTTGATGTGGATACGCTTAACCAGTCAATTCAGGAACTAAGGGAAAGTACGGAGAAGTTCAGTGGTTTGTTATTTCGATAAGACTGCAACATTTGCCAATACTTATCCTTAATATTAAGCATTATTACAATAAGCATCATGTAGCTTATACGAGACTTTTTAACGATTTTGTTGAATAGACAGGGCTTGCCGAAAAATCAACAGAAGGAATGCTTAATTATCCTGATATTATTCATATAATACATATGGTTCGTATTTTTCAAATAGGTGACCCAAAATGACATGGGCAATAGATTTGCTCAAATTATGGAAAATGGGTGTGGAAATAGTGGTCTATAGTTAGACTTTTAACTATAGAAAAATAGGGGTTTTATATAAAAAATGGACTTTAAACTTCATTCCGAATATAAGCCAACAGGTGACCAACCTCAGGCCATAAATGAGCTTGTAGAAGGATTCAAAAAAGGCAATCAATTTCAGACTTTGCTTGGTGTTACGGGCTCCGGTAAGACATTTACCATGGCTAATGTCATCGCAGCTTTAAATAAGCCGACTCTTATCATATCCCACAACAAAACTCTTGCGGGCCAGCTCTATGGCGAGATGAAAGAATTTTTTCCGGAAAATGCCGTTGAGTATTTTGTATCCTACTACGATTATTATCAGCCCGAAGCATATGTGCCCCAGTCGGATACCTACATTGCAAAGGACTCTTCCATAAATGACGAGATAGATAAGCTCAGACTTTCCGCAACCGCATCCCTTGCCGAGAGGAAGGATGTTATAGTCGTGGCTTCCGTTTCATGTATCTATGGTCTGGGCTCTCCCGATGAATATAAGGGCATGATCCTTTCCTTAAGACCGGGGCAGGAGATAGACCGGGATGATGTTGCCCGTTCTCTTATTGCCATGCAGTATGAGAGAAATGAAATGGAAAAACGTCCCGGACTTTTCCGTGTAAACGGGGATGTATTGGAACTCTACCCTGCCCAGGGCGGGGATTATATGATCCGCATCGAGTGGTTCGGAGATGAGATCGACCGAATACTGGAAATTGATCCTGTTAACGCTAAGCCGAAAAATACTTTGGAGCATATTGCGGTTTTCCCTGCGTCCCACTACGTGGTAAGCCGTGATGCGCTTTTGAAGGGCTGTGATGCAATAGAAGAGGAACTCAAGGAGAGGGTTAAGTACTTCAAGGGTGAGGACAGACTAATAGAGGCACAACGCATTTCAGAGAGGACCTCCTTTGATCTTGAGATGCTCCGTGAGACAGGATTCTGCTCAGGTATAGAAAACTATTCAAGGCATTTGAACGGTCTTCCTGCAGGCGCGCCCCCTCTTACTCTCATGGATTTCTTCCCTGATGATTTTCTTATTATCATCGATGAGTCCCATATGACAATACCCCAGGTCCGCGCAATGTATGCAGGAGACAGATCCAGAAAGACAACTCTTGTTGATTACGGTTTCAGGCTTCCCTCGGCACTTGATAACAGACCTCTTAACTTTGAGGAGTTTGAATCTCATATTGACCAGATGCTTTTTGTATCGGCGACTCCTTCAGAATATGAGGAAGAGCATGAACTTTTGCGTGCTCAGCAGGTCATCCGTCCCACGGGACTTCTTGATCCGCCTGTTGACGTACGTCCTACCTTGGGTCAGATTGATGACCTTATCGGAGAGATAAGAAAAGAGACTGAAAAGAAGCACAAGGTTCTTATCACAACCCTTACCAAGAAAATGGCAGAGGATCTTACTGACTATCTGAAGGATGCGGATATCAGGGTCAGGTATATGCATTCGGATATCAAGGCGCTTGAAAGGACCAAGATCATCCGCGATATGAGGACTGATGTTTTTGATGTGCTCGTGGGAATAAACCTTCTTCGTGAAGGCTTGGATATTCCTGAAATCTCTCTTGTTGCAATAATTGATGCTGACAAGGAAGGATTCTTAAGGAGTGAGACTTCACTGATCCAGACCATAGGCCGTGCTGCAAGAAATTCAGAAGGCCATGTTATCATGTATGCCGATACCGTGACGCGTTCCATGCAAGCTGCCATAGACGAAACCAACAGAAGACGCGCCATTCAGGAAGAATATAATAAGGCTCACGGCATCACGCCAAAGACCATAGAAAAGGCTGTCCGTGATCTCATCAGTATCACTAAAAAAGTCGAAGCCGATGATATCAAGTGGAAGAAGGATCCCGAGTCCATGTCCGCTAAGGAGATCAAGGCTCTCATCCAGCAGACAGAAAGTGAAATGCGCAAAGCTGCTGCAGAACTTAACTTCGAACGCGCAGCATACTTAAGAGACGAACTATTCGAACTCAAAGCCTCACTTTGAAACACGGGGACGGTTCCGCCGTTTCGTCATTTTTTCACAACCATACATTAAGTTTATAAAACCCTAACCGCCTTGCCACTGCACTTTGCAGTGGCTTTTTTTATGCCCTTATTGAAATGAATTCATTATATTTTTTCATTATAACGTTTTCTTATAGCCCACTATCACTTTTAAATAATATGCAGAAATCGTCAGACACGTTATAGTCGTTAGCAACAAAACTTATTAACCTTCAAAGGAGAAAACAGTGTCTGTAAAAGCAAGAGACAAGATAGCATCCATAGAAAGTTTCATTCCCGGAAAGTCGAAAGCGGCTCTTGAAAAAGAACAGGGAGAAGGAATCGTCATCAGGCTCGGGACGAACGAGAACAGATTCGGACCTTCGCCGAAAGTACTGGAAGCCTTAAATGACAAGAGTGTCGATTATGCCCAGTACCAGGACACGGGAAATCCATACCTGAGATACGAGATCGCATCATACCATAATGTTGACGAAGATCAGATCCTTTTCGGTAACGGGCTTTTTGAAACGGTGCTTCTTATTGCCCAGACCTTTCTTGATAAAGGGGATGAGGTCATCATTCCAAAGCCCACCTTCGGATGGTATCAAAGAGCTGTTTCCCACACGGATGCAAAGGTTGTGAACATCCCTGTTAAGGATGATCTTCAGGTAGACCTTCAGGCCATCCTTGGAGCGGTAAACGGTAATACAAAAGCTGTCTTTCTCTGCAATCCCAACAATCCTACCGGGAAGGCACTTCCTGAAGAGGACATCAGATCATTCATTGAAAAGGTTCAGGAAAATATCCTTCTTGTGATCGATGAAGCATATATGGATTACGCCATTGAAGGCGCTGCAGACCTTGTTCCGGAGATAAAAAAGCACGATAACCTTTTGATAATCAGAACCTTCTCAAAGCTTTACGGCCTGGCATCCTTCCGCGTTGGATATGCACTGGGTAGCAGTGATCTTATAAAAAAGATAGAAAAAGTAAAACCGCCTCTCAATGTTGGAACGCCTGCGGAACTTGCGGCCATAGCCTCCATAAAGGATCGCGAAAACTTTAGAAGAGTCCGCGAGGCCAACAGAAGAGAACTTGAAAGATACTACGGCTTCTTTTCGGAGAGAGGAATAAAAACGGTTCCATCCCAGGGAAATTTTTTCCTGGCATATCTTGGAGAAAAAAGTTCGGCAGTGGTTTCGGAACTTGAAAAAAGAAGGATCCTTATCAGGGACGGAGCAGGCTTTGGCCTTGAAGGATATGTAAGGATCACCGTGGGAACTCCCGAAGATAATGATCTTCTTATCAGGGCACTTGAAGAAATTTTGTGATGATCGGATTTAAAAAGGTATTTTAACAGAAAGGAAAAATATATGTCAGAATATTTTGCTGCCCCAGGCGGTAACCGCCCCTTTTCGGAAGCCGTAAAGGCCGGGAATACATTATATGTCTCAGGAACTGTGGGAATAGACAGGGAAACAAAAACTTTTCCAAAGGATTTTTCTGAGCAGGCCAGCCTTGCCATCGAAAATCTTAAAAACACTCTGGAAAAGCACGGCTACAGTCTGGATGATCTTGTAAAGGTTGTGGTCCTTATCACCGAGATCGAGCATGCAGCTGATTTCAACGAGATATACGTACAGGCATTTAAGAATCATCTTCCCGCACGGACCCTTACTGGGATAAAGCTTGTAGGCGATGCAAAGGTTGAGCTTGATGCCATAGCTTATAAAGATTGACAGAGGATTTGATCATGAGCAGAGAAAAAGGATATTTTCGCACACAGCTGGTTCACGGGGATGATGCGGATATAGATCATGGCGGTTCTGCCAGCGTTCCCATATATCTGACCTCCACATTTAAAAGAGAGGGTGCGGGAGAAAGTAATGAGGAACCCTTTGGCCGCGGGCGCATGGGAAATCCCACCAAAGAAGCACTTGAAAAACAGCTTGCATTTCTTGAGGGTGCCGAATATGCATTTGCATTTCCTTCGGGAACATCAGCAATAGGTTCGGTCATTGCGTCCTTCAGATCGGGTGATACGGTTCTTGTGGGAAATGCGGTATTTGGCGGAACTGTAAATCTTTTAAAAAAGATATTCGGAAATTACGGGATAGGCTTCCGCTTTGTAAACACCCTGGATTTGAAATCATTTGAGGACTCGATAACCGATGATGTGAAAGCAGTCATAATCGAGACTCCTTCAAACCCGACGCTTCTTGTAACTGATCTTGAAGAGTTCGCCCGTATCGCAAAAAAGCACGGCATCCTTACCATAGTTGATAACACGTTTATGTCGCCTTACCTTCAGAAGCCTTTGGAATTCGACATCGATGTCGTCATTGAAAGCGGAACGAAATATCTGGCGGGACATAACGATCTTGTGGCGGGATTTGTGGCAACGAACAATAAAGATCTTGCCGACTGGTTAAAAGCCTATCAGTGGCAGAGCGGCGTAAGGATACAGCCTTTTGATGCATTTCTTCTGCTCAGAGGTATTAAGACCCTTTCGGTACGGATTGACAGGCAGACAGAGAACGCCCTTGCCATCGCAGAATATCTTGAAAAGAACAGCCTTGTCACAAAGATCTATTATCCCGGTCTTTCGGATTCACAGGGGTATGACATTCAGAAAAAACAGGCTGCAGGTCCCGGTGCGGTACTTGCGTTTGAGCTTGATGAAAAGGTCAACATTCCGAAATTTCTTGGAGCGCTTGAGTGGATATTTTTCGGAGGAAGTTTAGGCGGAGTGGAGTCTCTGATATCACATCCGGCATCATCGTCCCAGAGGTCTCTTCCGGATGATATAAAAAAGGCAACGTATATAAGCGACCGCCTGATCAGGCTTTCCGTTGGCATTGAGGATGTCCGGGATCTTATTGGTGATATCGAACAGGCGCTGAAAAAAGCAACTCACTGAAAATAAATACCTGAAAAAATGATAAACACAGGTATTTATCATAGATACAAATTAGATGTACAAAAAAGGAGGAACAGTTATGAAAAAAAGAGGATCGATTCGTTTACTTGCATTTCTTTCTGCAGCCGTGCTCGGCGTTACTGCACTCGGCGGATGCGGAAAGGCAGTGGCTTCGGAGAAGGAGAAGGTAACACTCATCACCACCGCCACACTTAAGCCCTTCACATACTATGATGAGGATAATAATCTTCAGGGATATGAAGTTGAGCTTATCAAGAAGGTGTTCGAAGCACTTCCCGAATATGATGTTCAGATCGAGGTTGCAGATTTCCCCGCACTTTTCGGAGGACTCGACAGTGATTATTATCAGATCGGTTTTAACAACTTTTCATACAACGAGAAGAGAGCTGAAAAGTATATCTACACCAACGGTATCTTCGACAACCATTATGTGATCGTTGTACCTGAAGGAAATGATTCCATTCATCAGCTTTCGGACCTTGCGGGACTTACCACAAGAGTTACCCCCGGTACAAGCTACGCAACTTCTCTTGAGCTTTACAATGAGGAGCATCCCGATGCCCAGATCAATCTCGTATATCAGGAGGGCGGCGGAACCATAGAAAAGACCCTTCTTGATGTTGAGAGCGGAGCGCTTGATTTTAATCTGCTTGATGAGCCTATGTACAATGTGTATCAGAAAGAGTTTAATCTTAAGATCAAGGCCGTAAGATTAAATGATGAGGAAAGCGAGACTGTAGGTTCAAGATACGGTTACTATCTTGTGTCAAAGGGACATGAGGACCTTGCTGCAAAGATTGACGAGCAGCTTGCAAAGCTTGTTGCGGACGGAACAGTAAAGGCACTTGGTGAAAAGTACTTCTACGGCGACTACACCCCCTACGACCTTTACAAGTAATATATAGTCCCATTCTTTCTTTCCGAAGAGCGTTACGTTTTGTAACGCTCTTTTTGTGCCGTATGAAATGTGGACGGTCCTGCCATATTATCATCAAACAAATGTTCGAAAAAATTGTTGCCAATTTAAATCTAAAATGGTATGCTTTTTTAGTCGTATTAACAACCATGAAAGCAGTACCGATATGAAAAATGAAACAAAGATCCTCCCCAGAAACAGGATAATTGTCAGGGGAGCTAAGGAAAATAATCTCAAGGATCTCTCGGTGGAAATACCGAGGGATTCTCTTGTTGTAATGACGGGAGTTTCGGGTTCGGGAAAGTCCTCCCTTGCCTTTGATACCATCTATGCCGAGGGGCAGAGGCGCTACATGGAATCTCTTTCCTCCTATGCAAGGCAGTTCCTGGGACAGATGGAAAAACCTGACGTTGAATCCATAGAGGGACTTTCCCCCGCCATTTCCATAGACCAGAAATCAACCAATAAAAATCCCCGTTCAACGGTAGGTACCGTAACCGAGATCTACGACTACTTCAGGCTTCTCTATGCAAGGATCGGAATCCCGCACTGTCCGGAATGCGGAAGGGTGATAGAGCGCCAGACTGTTGATATGATAGTCGACCGCATCATGGAGCTTCCGGAAGGGACCAAGATCATGCTTATGGCACCTGTTGTCAGGGGTAAGAAGGGCCGTCATGAAAAGCTCCTTGAAAGTGCAAGAAAGTCAGGCTACGGAAGGGTCCGTGTCGATGGTATAATGTACGAACTGACTGAGGACATCACTCTCGAAAAAAATGACAAGCACAACATCGATATCGTAGTGGACAGGCTTGTTGTAAAAAAAGGCATCGAAAGGCGTCTTACGGATTCGGCTGAAAATGTTTT
>ODAI011877593.1_pt1 | contig 10924 bp, 15 predicted proteins | sample 1539321 | NCBI WGS metagenome assembly ODAI01 (sample SAMN02144231, study PRJEB22623) | gut metagenome | biome: sheep rumen | host: Ovis aries | place: New Zealand | reverse complement strand
GTTGTGCATATCTGATTTTTAATATTTTATTGTTTGGGACCTCTAAATTACTAAAAATTAATGATATACACAACTTTTTATATATAAAAATACTTAATATTTAATTCCGCCAACGGGTATATTATATATAATATATATTATTATTAAATGGGAGGAGCGATTTTTTCAGGTATAGGGTGTCTGTAAAAATTATGTGTACTGTGTGTACTATGTGTACCATGTGAGCTACGCGGAAAAGAAAGACAATGTGAGTTCGTCATCTTTTTGGGTACACATGGTACACATAGTCCACATATTTTTCATAGACACCCTATATTATTCCTCCTCTTCGTCGTCAAGGTCGAAATCGAATTCATCGTCGAAACCGAACATGGCAGGCTCTACGAATGCGTCCATTGCACGGCGGTCTTTCTTCGTTGGGCGACCTGTGCCGCGAGCACGATCAACGAAACCGCTGATGCGCGACATCTCAAGAAGTTCGTATTGCTTTGGGTCTGTCACGTTCTCGTATATCTCCGGGACAAGTTTCGCGCCTACACGGTTCTCTATCGCCTTCAGAACCTTGAAAGAATAGGTTACAGGCGGTTTCTTCACAGATACGGTTTCCCCTATCTTTATTATATGGCTCGGCTTGATGTTTACGCCGTTCTTGGTCACACGACCGTTCTTGCAAGCGTCAGCAGCGATGCTGCGTGTCTTGAAGATGCGTGCCGCCCATAGCCATTTGTCTATGCGTGCCTGTTCGTTCATTACTTCTTGTTGTATTGGTTCATTGTCCTTTGGATGCCTGCAAGAACAAAGCTCTTGATAATCTCTCGTGCTGTGTCGATGCAAGGCTGAAGAATCTGCTTGTCCTCGTCAGAGAACTTACCGAGAACCCAGTCAACCTGCTGACCTTTATTGAACTCGCTGCCGATACCCATGCGAAGACGGGCATATTGCTGTCCTATGAGCTGCTGAATATGTCCCAAGCCGTTGTGACCGCCATTTGAGCCGTTGCCTCTGAGACGCATCTTACCAAGAGGAAGTGCTAGGTCGTCAACGATGACGAGAAGATTCTCTGTCGGGATATTCTCTTTCTCAAGCCAATAGCGCACGGCATTGCCACTGAGGTTCATGTATGTGGTAGGTTTTAGCAGAATGAGTTTACGCCCCTTCACGCTTGTCTCTGCCACATAGCCGTAACGCTTGTCCTCGAAGGTTACGCCTTGTTCTGCAGCAAAGCTATCGACAACCATCCAACCTGCGTTATGACGGGTTTCGTGATATTCAGGTCCCGGATTTCCAAGACCGACGATTAAGAATTTTTCCATTTCCTTATAGTGTAAAGTTGAAAGTGTAAAGAGTAATGTAGATAATGTAATTTAATTTCTTCACTCTTCACTCTTAACTCAAAAAAAGGGCACCTTTTTCAGATGCCCTTTTATCTTTTTGTCAGTAAAACGCGGTTTACTTAGCAGCAGCTTCAGCAGCAGCGGCAGCAGCAGCACGTGTCATCTTGACAGAGCATACAACTACTTCCTTACCTGTTGCGAGCTCAAGACCCTCGTAGTGGAGAGAACCGACCTTGATTGACTTACCGATCTCAAGAGCAGTAACGTCAACGTCGAGCTTCTCAGGAATCTTGCTGTAAGGAGCTGTAACCTTGATCTGACGGATAGAAAGGCTCATACGACCACCGGCACGTACACCAGCAGCGTGACCAACGAGGTTTACAGGGATACCAACAGTGATTGGCTTCTCTGGAGTTACCTCGAAGAAATCAACGTGAAGGAGAGCGTCTGTAACTGGGTGGAACTGGAGCTCCTTGAGGATAGCAATGTGCTTCTCGCCCTCGATGTCGAGGTTGATAACGTAGATGTTTGGAGTGTAAACTGCCTTACGGAGCTCTGCGAATGATACAGCGAAAGCCTTAGCTACTGGAAGACCGTTCTCGTCTCTTTTCTCACCATAGAGGTTACATGGTACGAGACCTTCCTTACGCATCAGCTTTGATGCCTTCTTACCCATGTCAGTTCTGTTCTGACCTTTTACTGAAATTTCTAACATAATTTGTGTTACTCTAAATTAAGTTGTTAAACGATAAATTTGTTAATTGCTTAATTCGCCATCACACGAGATATCATCTCGGTTTTCGGGATGTGCTCAAAAAAAAGCGATGCAAAGGTACTCATATTTCTTGACTTAAGCAAGGATTTTTATGGAAATCGTCATTTTTTCTTATAAAAAAGCTTATTTTATTTGGATAATCGCATCATTTTTCATAATTTTGCACTGTAAATTTGGAATTGTGCGTTTATGTCTCGCACATTGCTTACGTTAAAACAAGGAGATTGTAGCCTGAAGCGCAGGTTAGCTAATGGAAACAGTCAATCTATGAACAGTAAAGACCAAAAAGACCAATATAGGTGAAATGATTAACAGAGAACTAATCCGTATTAAAGCCGTGCAACTTACCTATGCGTATTTCCAGAACGGTAATCACAACATCGACAATGCTGAAAAGGAACTTGTTTTCAGTCTGTCAAAATCGTATCATCTTTATAACTATCTCCTTCAGCTTATCGTTGAAGTGACAAAGATGGCGCGTAAGCACCTTGAGGTTGCTGTTGCTCGTGCTCAGCGTGAAGGGCAGCCAATACCTTCGTCTAAGTTCGTAGAGAATAAGTTCGCTTTCCAACTTGAGATCAACAAGATGTTGCAGGAGTTCTATGACGGACAGAAGCACATCTGGGAGGATAGCATCGAGTATGTGAAGAAGCTCTACCTCCAGATAGAGGCAAGTGATATATATAAGGATTATATGAATGATCCTGATAACAGCTATGAGGCTGACCGCGAGGTGTGGCGAAAGATTTATCGTCAGCACATTCAGGACAATGATGAGCTTGCTGCTGTTCTTGAGGAGATAAGCCTCTATTGGAATGATGACAAGGATGTTGTTGATACGTTTGTATTGAAGACCATCAAGCGTTTTGACGAGAAATCAAATGCAAACTTTGAGTTGCTTCCAGAATATCGTGACGAGGAGGACCGTGAGTTCGCCCGTAAGCTGTTCCGCGCTTCTATCCTCAATGCAGAGCAGTATCAGCGCTATATGACCGAGGCTTCATTGAACTGGGATTTCTCACGTCTGGCATATATGGACGTCATCATCATGCAGTTGGCTATCACGGAGATGCTCAACTTCCCTAATATCCCGGTCAATGTGACAATCAACGAGTATGTGGATCTCGCAAAACTCTATTCTACACCTCGTTCCGGCGGATATATCAACGGTATGCTTGATGCCATCGCTCGTCACCTCATTGAGAGTGGCAAGATGATGAAGGTGATGCCGGAGAAGAAGTAAATCCCGCCTCAACACTCCCCAAAGGGGTATTGTAAGATAAACCTCGTGGGGAATCAAATGAAATAAATAACAAGTATAATAATTAAAACCGAATTCCAAGCGCGGCTGAAGTTAAGGAGGTTACTATATACATTCTTCCCTTTAGGAAGGCTTGGTTAGGCTTATATGACATCAATGTTTCTCGCAGCTCAGGCCCAGCAGGGTGGTGGCTATTCTATGCTCATTATGATGGTTGCTATCTTTGCAATCATGTGGTTCTTTATGATTCGTCCTCAGCAGAAGAAGCAGAAGGAAATACGTAATTTCCAGAACTCTCTTCAGGAGGGAACACAGATTGTGACAGGTGGCGGTCTTCATGGTACAGTGAAGAAGATCAACCTTGAGAATAACACTGTTGACATAGAGATTGCTCGTGGCGTTGTGGTAACCTGCGATAAGAACTATGTCTTCGCTGATGCTGCAGCTGCTCAGCCTACAAAATAAACAGATTAGGTGAATACCCAAAGGGGCGTCAAGCCGTACAAGGTAATAAAGGACTTCTTGTTCAGTGCTGTGAATAAGGAGTTCTTTGTGTTTCTCTTTTTCCTTGCCGTAAGTGCTGGATTCTGGTTTATGACAGTACTTAATGAGACCACCGAGAAAGAGATTGCCGTTCCTGTGCAGCTTTATGGCATCCCTAATAACATCGTAATCACGGAGCCTCTTCCAGATACTGTCCGTGTAGTGGTGCGCGACAAGGGGTTTGTGCTGATATCCTATATGCATGGAGATATCGTAAAGCCGCTTAGATTCAATTTCGCTTCCTACGCGCGTGGCACGGGCAAGGGAAATGTGCCTATATCAGAGGTGCAGAAGACCTTGGGTTCAATGTTCTATGCCAGTAGTAAGATTGTATCCATCAAGCCTGATAAACTGGATTTCCTGTTCAGTTTCGGAATGTCGAAGATGGTCAGGGCGCATATCGATGGTATTATAAGGCCTGCTGATACATATTATATTGCCCGTACCGAGGTGTCTCCTGATAGCGTTAGGATCTATGCCTCTCAAACGGTATTGGATAGTATAAAGGAGCTTTTTACAGAAAATCCGGAACTTGTTGGTTTTACCGATACTATTACTCGGGACATTCCTCTGAAGAAGATAAAAGGGGTGAAGATGGTGCCTGACTATATTAGGGCGACATTCTATCCTGATATGCTTACGGAGAAGATTGTGCAAGTGCCGATTGTTTCTGTTAATATGCCGGAAGGATTAGCCCTTCGTACTTTCCCGACGAAAGTGAATGTGAAGGTTGTGGCTGGCCGCAGTAGGATAGATGCTATTCGTCCTGAGAGTTTCAGCGTGGTGGTTGACTATGCCGATGTGGCTTCTCATCCTTCAGACAAGTGCAAGCTCATTCTTCGTACTGTGCCTAAGGGCGTTGCAAATGCTACCCTTGAGACGCAGCAGGTGGATTACCTTATTGAAAGTCTAAGGTAAAGCTTATGAGAATAGCGATAACTGGTGGAATAGGCTCAGGGAAGTCGTATGTCTGCCAAAGGCTCAAGGAACGTGGCATCGGGGTATATGACTGTGACGCAGGTGCCAAGAAACTTATGGCTTCGTCAGATGAGATACGTGACAGGCTCGTGAGGCTTATTGGCGAGGATGCCTATGATGGCAGAATCCTGAATAAGGCTGTAGTGGCCAAGTTCCTGTTGGAATCAGAAGAGAACAAACTGGCTATTAATGCTATTGTCCATCCGGCTGTGATACAAGATTTCTATGACTCCGGTCTTCAATGGATGGAAAGTGCGATTCTCTATGAGGCACATCTTGAGCATACTGTGGATAGGGTAGTGTGTGTCGTAGCTCCAGAGAATGTAAGGGTTGAGAGGGTTGCCAAGCGCGACTCTATCTCAAAGGAAAGAGCTAAGCAATGGATTGATGCACAGATACCTCAGGAAGATGTTGCCAGACGGGCTGATGCCGTTATCGTAAATGATGGGGTAGAGGACGTTGAGGCACAGATTGACAAGGTTCTGACCTTGTTTGGAATAAAGTACTAACATAAAATATAAAACAAAAAAAGAAAAATGCAACAGACAATTCTTGCCATTTCAGGCAAACCAGGACTTTACAAGTTAGTTTCACGCGGTAAGATGAACCTTATCGTTGAGTCGCTCGATGCAAGCCACAAGCGTATGCCTGCTTTCGCTACCGACCGTGTTACTTCACTTGCTGATATCGCAATGTACACTTATGAGGAGGATGTTCCTTTGATGAAGGTTCTTGCTGCTCTCCGTGACAAGGAGGAGGGTAAGAAGGCTTCCCTTAACTATAAGAAAGCAAGTGGCGTAGAGCTTCAGGAGTATTTCGGGTCTTTCCTTCCTGATTTCGACCGTGAGCGCGTTCACACAAGTGATATCAAGAAGCTCCTCCAATGGTATGATATCCTCGTAGAGGCTGGCATTACTGATTTCGAGGATTCTGAGGCAGAAGCAGAGACTGCTGAGGAGAAGTAAAACTAAATGAAAGGTGAAAAATGCATGTTAGTGTTTATCGCTAACAGAATTATCCGGAATGGTATAATTTGTATTTTTCACTTTTCACTTTTCATTTATTTAGGATATGTTATTGGATATCATTGCTATAGTAATAGGTGTTTTCGTTGTACTCAAGGGGGCAGATTTCCTTACGGATGGTGCCGTGTCATTGGCTCAGCGTGCCGGTATTCCGGAAATGATCATAGGTCTTACCGTTGTCGCTCTTGGCACTTCTATGCCCGAGCTGTTCGTAAGTCTTACCTCTGCTATTCAGGGAACTACCGATCTTGCTGTGGCAAATGTTGTGGGCAGTAACATATTCAATGTACTGCTTATTGCCGGAGCAGCGGCTGCTGTTGCTCCTATGACGGTATCCAAAGGAACAGTTCGCAGGGATATTCCTGTAGCTATCGGAGCTTCGTTCATCCTTCTCTGCTTTGGCATATATGGTGTGATAAACCGTTGGGCAGGAACTCTGTTCGTTATTCTTCTCATTGCATATATGGTATATGCTGTAAAGACAGCATCTCCAGATGATGAATCAGATGTAGAAGATAAAAAACTCACGGTATTAGGAGCTGTTATAAGACTGGTAGGCGGACTTGCCTGTCTCGTATTCGGTAGTGATGCCTTTGTGGATGCTGCTACTAATGTGGCTGCTTCTCTTGGTGTTAGTGATGCTGTAATAGGCCTTACGATTGTTGCCGGTGGAACTTCGCTTCCAGAACTTGCCACAAGTGTTGTGGCAGCCCGTAAGGGACAGTCGGCTATTGCTATGGGCAATGTCATTGGCTCTTGTGTGTATAACATACTTCTTATAATTGGTGTGACGGGCCTTATCTCGCCTATGGTCATAGGTGGAATAACTCCGCTTGACTTTGGGATGATGATGCTCAGTATGGTGCTTCTGTGGCTCTTCTCCTTTACAAAATATAAGGTAGAGCGTTGGGAAGGCTTTGTTATGCTGGCTTTGTTTGCTGGATATGTGGCATATCTCGTTTACACCGTTTAGAAATTACAAATGAAAAAGAAAAGATTGTTATTCAATTATCTGCCTTGGCTGCTGGTGGCTGCCTTGTGTATGCCGTTCGTTGGCTGTAGCAGCGATGATGATGATGAGCCTGAAAGTAAGACTTTTACGTTCGGACATTTCAAATTGAAAGGTTGTTATTCTGTTGGTTTTCCAAATTCTGACATAACTTGTTGGAATAATTGGAGCAAGAAAGGAGAAAATTTCAATGTGTATATGGTTCAGAATGGTAAAATCTATGATGCAGGTTTGGTTCATTCCACCGATACTATCATTACTGAAGAAGAGAAAGGAGCGAAGCATTTGGCTTTCGAGGTGGGAATCCCTGAGACTGTCAATAAAGGAGAGGCTATTGATGTCATAGCCTTTAATAATGCAGAAACCTCTTTGTCTGGTGGGAATGTTGAATGTAAAGTAGATTTGAAACGTGGTGGTACCATGCCTTTATTGGCTTATTCTGAACACTCATCTACGGCAGCAATTTCTGAAAGTAATTCATTGTCAACGATTGAACTATTGTATGTCTTGAATAAAACGTCCAATGATATCACCGTCAAGCACAAGGGGTTTGAGGTAAAGGACAAATGGTATTATACCCAAGCAAATGTAGATGTGACAGCTGATTTGAAAGTTATCCCTAAAGGTTCTTCTGTGAGTGGGGATGTCTTTACAGGGGCTTATAAAGTGGCTGCTAATGATGAGGCTAAAATATGGAACTTTTATGTTCCAACAGGAAAGAAGATAAAGGATGCGCGACTCGTATTGGAAATCAATGGCAAGGAAGTAAAGACGCAACCTATCTCATCTGATGTTAGTATAGAGTTTGGGCAATTTTATACTATGGGAGTACAATGGGATGGTAAGAATCTGAAATGGGTATTGAGTGACAAAGAAACCCGCGGTTCAAAAGGAAAGGAACTGTTTGGTAATGTTGATATAGTATATTGTGACGATAACGGCTCAGGGTTATAGTGTTACAAAAACTAATTATCCATTATCAATTATAAATTTTCAATTAAAGCCATTGTAAATGGCTTTCAGAGTGCTTGGTAACCTCTTTAAAAACAAGAAATATGAATAAAAAATCATCTCAGGTGAGCGTGCTTTTTCTGCTTTTCAGCGTGCTCTTTTGTGTATGTCTCATAGCATCTAATGTGTTTGAGACAAAGCAGATTGCGTTTTTCGGTCACAGCCAGACTGGTGGCGTTATCGTCTTCCCAATCTCCTATATCATTAATGATGTGGTGTGTGAGGTGTGGGGATTCCGTAAGGCGAGACTTCTTATCTGGCTTGGCTTCCTCATGAATTTCTTCTTTGTCGCAGTAGGCGCGTTGTGTGATTGGCTGCCTGGTGCTGAATACTGGACGGGTGATGAAGGTTTCCACAATATATTCGGACTTGCCCCAAGAATTGCTGCAGCTTCATTTGTGGCTTTCCTTGCCGGTTCTTTCGTTAATGCCTATGTAATGAGCAAGATGAAGGTGCGCGATGCAGGAAAGAATTTCTCACTTCGTGCTATTCTCAGTACCGTGTTTGGTGAGAGCGTTGACTCCATACTCTTCTTCCCGCTTGCATTAGGCGGAATAGTCCCTTCTGACGAGCTCCCTTGGCTTATGCTTGCTCAGGTGTGTCTGAAGACTGTCTATGAGATTATCGTGCTTCCTGTTACTATACGTGTCGTAGGATGGGTGAAGAAACATGAACAGGAAGATGTATATGACACAGGGGAGAAATATAACGTCTTTAAGATTTTCAATGTGTAGAGTGTAATAATTTTCAATTGAGTGTTTATGGCAAATCGCGAAAATGATAACCTTCAGTCTCTTGGTAAGAAGACTGAATACCGTCAGGACTATGCTCCAGAGGTACTTGAGACATTTGAGAACAAGCATCCTGAGAATGACTATTGGGTATTGTTCAACTGCCCGGAATTCACATCTCTCTGTCCTATTACCGGACAGCCTGACTTTGCAGAGATAAAGATACAGTATGTGCCCGATGTGAAGATGGTTGAGAGCAAGAGTCTGAAACTCTATCTCTTCTCTTTCCGCAATCATGGCGACTTCCATGAGGATTGTGTCAATATCATTATGAAGGACCTTATCCGTCTCATGGATCCTAAATATATAGAGGTGACGGGTATCTTCACCCCACGTGGCGGTATCAGCATCTATCCATACGCCAACTATGGCCGTCCGGGAACAAAATACGAGAAACTCGCAGAACACAGGTTCATGAATCATTAGGATTCATGAATCTATGTTTTTTTATGCTTTTTAATGGTATATGTGCATTTTCTTGTGAAAAAACTTGCACATTGTTCATTAATTAGTTAACTTTGACGAAGAATAATCAATAATGTATGGGTGAACACAGAGAATATAAAAGGCAGATAGTCCCTTTCAATGATTAATTTAAGGATTTCAAACGCACATTAGGAAAAGATGTGCTTATGAAAATCTATCAAGTGTTCATCTATATAATGTCAGAGGATATGATTCCTGCAAAATTTCTTAAAAGCATAGAAGGAACGACAAATCTATATGAGATTCGTGTAGAGCATAATGGAAACATTTACCGAATCTTCTGTTGCTTTGATGAGGGAAATCTTGTAATTCTTTGGTTGCTATGATATAAGTTTCGCGCGATATACTGCGTTTGCTAAAGCTGAGACTTCATTTCACAAACACCGAAAACACGGAAGAAACGGAGGTTTCGTTTGTTTCGTGAATTCCGTGTTCAGAATGAAAAAGGGAAGCGGATAAATCATATAAATCCGTTTTGTTCATAACATCTCACGTCAAGAAGATATTTTTAGCAAGGATATTTGGAGAAATCAGAATTTTTGTATATTTTTGCAATCGAAATAATTATAGGGAATAATGGGTAGAAATCTTTCCATAGAAGATCTGACCGAGATAGCCAAGAAGATAATGCCGAAAGGAAGTAATGTCTGGCTATATGGTTCAAGAGCCAGAGGCGATGCACAAATCGACTCTGACTGGGATATTCTTGTGCTTATGGATAAAGACTCTATCGTAAAAGAGGATTTCGACAAAATCAGTTATCCGCTTATAGAATATGGTTGGCGTTTCGGGGCAGATTTGAGTCCTCAGATATATACTAAGAAAGAATGGGATGCTATGCGCATAACTCCATACTATAAGAATGTGGAACACGACAAAAAGATAATCTATGAGTCTTAGTAATGAGGAACGCCAAATGCTTGTTTCACTCTATATGAGTAAAGCATGGCAGACATATAAGGATGCTAATGTTGCTGCGGAAGCTGGTAGATGGGGGATGGCTGCAAACAGACTATATTATTCCTTGTTTCATGCTGCTACGGCTTTGTTCGTGAATGATGGTGTAGAGGTTGGTTCGCATAAAGGAGTAAAGGCAAAATTAGGGCAGTATTATATTGTCACAGGAAAGATGTCAGTAGATCACTTGAAATTTCTTGCTCAAATGGAAACTCTTCGTGACAAAGCGGATTATAACATAATGTTTGTTGCTTCAGAAGAAGATGTGCTTCCTAATATTCCGTTAGCAGAATCTTTCATCAAGGAAATAGAAAAGATGATTTCTGAATAGAAAAAGTCAACACCAACAATCTCCCTTACATGCCTTGCAAGCATGAAGGGAATTTTTTCATGTTTTCCCGAGCAAATATTTGGAGAAATCAGATTTTTTACCTATTTTTGCACACAAGAAAATATTAACCACTATATATTAACCACTTAAACATTATATAATAAGAAACAGAAAGTACATTTTAGAATTAAACTCAGACGAACGGTAACCGTTCCCCCATGCTGATGATAGTCTCAGACATTCTCAGCAAATAGTAAAATCACTTATTTATTAACTTGGGTGAGCAACTACCGATTCTCTCGACATAAAATATAACATAGAGCTTTTAGCTCTTGTTCTCTCTTCACGAAATCGCCAATTTCACACGTGAGAACAAGTACGCGAAAAGTTCCATGTCCGTTTAGGACGTGGGCTTTGCCGTAT
>ODAI010723115.1_pt1 | contig 10925 bp, 6 predicted proteins | sample 1539321 | NCBI WGS metagenome assembly ODAI01 (sample SAMN02144231, study PRJEB22623) | gut metagenome | biome: sheep rumen | host: Ovis aries | place: New Zealand | reverse complement strand
AATCATGTTCTCACTGACCAGTGACGGTCGCTACGACGACGAGTTCCTCACAAACTACAACAATATTAATATTATACCGGCTATCAAGCGTATTCAGGGTGTGGGCGATGTTCAGTCGCCTGGTCTGAAGACCTACTCTATGCGCATCTGGTTGAAGCCCGATGTGATGAAGCAATACAACCTGATGCCTTCTGACATCAGCGGACTGTTGGCTGAACAGAACATTGAGGCGGCTCCCGGTAACTTCGGTCAGGAGTCTGACGTGGCCTACGAGTATGCCATGCGCTATACGGGTCGCTTCAAGACGGCTGAGGAGTTTGGCAACATTGTGATTTCGAGCGATGCCAACGGACAGACCTTGAAGCTGAAGGACGTGGCCAGAATCGAGCTGGGTGGACAGCAGTACACCGTGTCGATGAAGAACAACAACATCCCTTCGGTGATGGGCATGGTGCAGCAGATTGCAGGTTCTAATGCAAACGATATTGCCAAGCAGGTGAAGGCCGAGCTGGATGAGCAGTCCAAGACGTTCCCTCCTGGCATGTTCTATAAGATCAACTACGACGTCACCGAGTTCCTCTATGCTTCTATCGAAGAGGTGGTATTCACGCTTGTGTTCACCCTCATCCTGGTGTTCCTCGTGATTTATGTGTTCCTGCAGGACTGGCGCTCTACGCTCATCCCGCTGATTGCCGTTCCTGTTTCGCTGATTGGTACTTTTTTCTTCCTTTCAGTATTCGGCTTCTCCATCAACTTGCTGGTACTTTCGGCCCTGCTGTTGGCTATTGCCATTGTGGTTGACGATGCCATCGTGGTGGTCGAGGCCGTGCATGCTAAACTGGATCAGGGTTATAAGTCGCCGCTGACGGCCTCAATCGATGCCATGAATGAGATTTCGGGTGCCATCATCTCCATCACCCTCGTGATGGCTTCGGTGTTCATCCCTGTGTCGTTCATCGGTGGCACGAGCGGTACGTTCTATCGTGAGTTCGGTGTGACCATGGCTACCGCCATCTTCATTTCGGCTATGAATGCCTTGACCCTTTCGCCAGCTCTCTGTGCCATCATTCTGAAACCTCACGACAAGGACGGCCACAGTCGTCACATGTCGCGCATAGACCGTTTCCATCTGGCCTTCAATACAGCCTACGACAAGATTCTGGGCAAGTATAAGAGCAATGTAGAGAAACTGGTTCGCAAGCCTATTGGCGTGATTACCACTGCGATTATTGCCATCGTGGTGTTGATTGCAGCTTTCCTCACCACGAAGACCGGTCTGGTTCCTGATGAGGATACAGGCACTGTGTTCTGCACTATCTCCATGCCTCCTGCAACCTCAGTGGCCCGTACACGTCAGGTCATCGACGAGGTCGATAAGATTCTGGCTGCCGATCCCGCCATCTTGAGCCGTGAGCAGATTCAGGGCTACAACTTCATTGCCGGTGCTGGTTCTGACCAGGCAACCTTTATTATCAAGCTGAAGCCTTTCAGCGAGCGTCAGAGAGGATTCTGGTGGAAACTCAGCGGACTGTGGCAGGGCGATGGCATCTATCGTTTCTTCGTCAACCCGCTTGATGCCCAGATGGTGGTGGCCCAGATTTTCATCAAGACCGCCCACATCAAGGACGCCTCCATTCTGGCTTTCCAACCGCCTATGATTCCAGGATTCTCAGCCAATAGCGGTGTTTCGTTGGTGATGCAGGACCGCACGGGCGGCGACCTGACACGTTTCTTCGAAATCACGAAGGAATTCATTGCCGAACTGAACAAGCGTCCTGAAATTCAGATGGCACAGACCTCCTATAACCCGAACTATCCGCAATACATGATTCATGTGGATGTAGCCAAGTGTAAGCAGAGTGGGATCTCTCCCTCTACTATCCTCAGCACGCTACAGGGTTACTATGGCGGACTGTATGCCTCAAACTTCAACGCCTACGGTAAGCTCTACCGTGTGATGGTGCAAGGTTCGCCCGAGACGCGTATGACTCCTGAGTCGTTGAATAGTATATATGTACGCACGTCTGCGGGAATGGCTCCTATCCAAGAGTATTGCCGTCTGGAGCGTGTCTATGGACCTACGAACATCAGCCGCTTCAACCTGTTCACCTCCATCAACGTTACGGCGACGGTGGCCGACGGCTACTCAACCGGTGAGGCCATCAAGGCCGTTGAGGAGATTGGTCGCGACGTGCTGCCTGCAGGCTACACCTACGACTACTCAGGTCTGACGCGTGAGGAAGCCAAGTCTTCGAACACCACGGGAATCATCTTCCTCCTATGCTTCGTGTTCATCTACCTCATCTTGTCAGCGCAGTACGAGAGTTACATCTTACCTTTGGCCGTAGTACTCTCCGTACCGTTCGGACTTGCTGGCTGTTTCCTCTTTACGAGTCTTTTCGGCCATGCCAATGATATTTACATGCAGATTTCACTCATCATGCTTATCGGACTGCTAGCGAAGAATGCCATCCTGATTGTGCAATTCGCGCTCGAACGACGCGAGTTGGGTATGGCCATCTCGTGGTCGGCAGTGTTGGGAGCTGCAGCCCGTCTGCGTCCTATCCTCATGACGTCGCTCGCCATGATCATCGGTCTGCTGCCTATGATGTTCGCCTCTGGCGTAGGCAAGAACGGAAACCAGACGCTGGGTGCCGCAGCTGTAGGTGGAATGCTCATCGGAACGCTCTGCCAGATTTTCGTTGTGCCCACGCTGTTCGTGGTCTTCCAGAGTCTGCAGGAGAAGTTCCGCCCGATGAAGTTTGAAGATGAAACCGACGAGGAAGCTGCCGCTGAGCTGGCACAATATGCCCATGGCGTGGTTCCTGAAGAATATAAAGTGGAGGAATAAAGTATGAAGAAGATAAGCATCCTTATGACAATGGGTCTTGCAGCAGTGGTGTTCACTGGCTGCAAGAGCCTTTACGGACAATATGAGCGTCCCGCCGTGAACACGAAAGGACTGGTGCGTGACCCAGTGTCGATGACCGACACACTCGCTGCCACCGACACCACCAGCTTTGGCAACCTGCCGTGGCGTTCGCTGTTCACCGACCCACTGTTGCAACAGCACATCCAGACCGCCCTCAACAACAACGTGAACATGCTGAATGCAGCCTTGAATGTGAAGATGGTGGAGGAACAGCTGAAAGTGGCTAAGCTCGCCTTCCTGCCTGGTGTGTCGTTCACACCGCAGGGAACGCTTTCGTCGTTCGATTTCGGCAAGGCCACAAAGGCCTACTCTCTGCCCATCTCGGCGTCGTGGAATGTCGACCTGTTTGGTTCATTGCTGAACGCTAAGCGCAGCGCTCAGATGCAGCTGCTGGGCACGAAAGACTACCAGACTGTTGTGCAGACCAACATTGTTTCGAACGTGGCCAACCTCTACTACACGCTGCTGCTGCTCGACCGCCAGTTGGAAATCCTCAACGACATGTCTACACTCACGAAAGACACGTGGGAGAAGATGAAAGTGATGCAGCAGACGCGTATCGGCTATCGCTCGACGGCTGTGCAGAGCGCCGAGTCAGGCTACCTCTCCGTACAAGCCCAGATGGTGGACATGCAGCGCCAGATTCGTGAAGTGGAGAACTCGCTCTCTCTGCTCATGGGCCAACCCGCCCAGACCATTGCCCGCGGAAAGTTCGACCAACAGTCGCTACCCGAGCAATACAGCACGGGCGTAGGCATACAGTTGCTTCAGAACCGTGCCGATGTGCACGCTGCCGAGATGCAGCTGGCTCAGTGCTTCTACAACGTGAATGCTGCACGCAGCCGCTTCTACCCCAACATCACCATCACCGGTACGGGTGCCTTCACCAACAACAACGGACTGGTGAACCCGGGTAAGATACTGCTTTCGGCTGTGGGAAGCCTTGTGCAGCCCATCTTCCAGCACGGGCAAATCGTTGCCGGCTTGAAAGTGGCCGAGATGCAATACGAGCAGGCCTTCAACACTTGGCAGAACACCGTGCTGCAGGCTGGAAGCGAAGTGAGCAACGCCCTGGTGCTCTACAACGCCAGCGCTGAGAAGAGCGCCATCGAGGCCCAGCAAGTGGAGATTCTCACCAAGAACGTGGAAGACACCAAGGCTCTGATGGCCAGTTCGTCGAACACCACCTATCTCGAGGTCATTCAGGCTCAAAGCAGCCTGCTCAACGCCCAGATCTCCAAGGTCACCGACGACTTCCACAAGATGCAGGCCGTGGTGAACCTCTATCAAGCGCTGGGAGGAGGAGCGAAGTAGAATTGAAAAGTTGGAAAATTGAAGGACTGAAGTCTGTAAGGCTTAAAACATCTATTTTCCAATCCTTTAATTTCAAATTATAGAAATATGGCAAGCGAAATTAGTCCAAAAGCCGAAGTAAGCCCCAAGGCGCAAATCGGCAACAATTGCAAGATATTCCCATTCGTCTACATTGAAGACGACGTGGTCATTGGCGACAACTGCATCATCTTCCCCTTCGTGAGCATCCTCAACGGAACACGGATGGGAGCCGGCAACAAGGTGCACCAAGGTGCCGTCATCGCAGCACTGCCGCAAGACTTCCAGTTCCGTGGTGAGAAGTCGCTCTGCGTCATCGGCGACAACAATGTGATTCGCGAAAACGTGGTCATCAACCGAGCCACACACACCGGCGGACAGACTGTCATCGGCAACGGCAACTTCCTGATGGAAGGCTCCCACGTGAGCCACGACACCGTCATCGGCGACAACTGCGTGCTCGGCTACGGAACCAAGATTGCTGGCGACTGCGTCATCGGCAATGGTGTCATCTTCTCGTCATCGGTCATCGCCAACGCCAACACCCGCGTGGGCGAAGGCTCCATGATTCAGGCCGGCAGCACCTTCTCCAAAGACGTGCCGCCCTACATCGTGGCCGGAGGCAAACCCGTGGAATATCACGGTCCCAACACCACCATGATGACCGCCTACGGCATCGACGAGAAAGTGCAAAAACACATCACCAATGCCTACCGACTTGTGTTCAACGGACAAAACAGCGTGTTCGACGCCGTGCTGCAAATCAACGATCAGGTGCCCGACAGCCCCGAGATTCGTAATATCGTGAACTTTATCAACGATACCCGTCAAGGCATCATCGGCAAAAAGTGAAACACCTCCTCACCCTCTTCATCGCCGTGACGCTGGCTGCTACGGCACAAGCCCAACAGCCAGCTGTTAGCACCCGTCCCCACGTGGGACTGGTGTTCGGCGGTGGAGGAGCCAAAGGTGCCGCCGAGGTGGGCGTAATGAAAGTCATCGAGCGCGCAGGCATCCCCATCGACTACATCGCCGGCACCAGCATCGGCGCTATCGTGGGCGGCCTCTATGCCTCGGGCTACAACTCCGAGACCCTAGACTCCCTGTTCCGCTCACAAGAATGGCTCACCCTGCTGGCCGACCGCAAACGCGAGGTGCAGGACGAGTTCATCACCCGACGCGACGGCGTAACCTACGTGCTGGGCTTCCCCATCTTCCGCGAAAAGCCCCAAACGCCCCAACAGCCATCCCCCACCCCCCGCAAGCCCTTCCGTTTCGGAGCCATCCGCGGCGACAACATTGTGTCACTGCTCGACAGCATGGTGACACGCAGCGTCGGCCAATCCACACTCACCTCATTCGACCAGCTTCCCACCCCCTTCCGCTGCATAGCGGTGAACGCCAACACGTTCGAGGAGGTGGAACTCTCGAGCGGCAACCTGCCCCTTGCCATGCGAGCCAGTATGGCCATCCCCGGGCTGTTCAAACCCGTGGAAATGGGCGACAGCAACCTCATCGACGGTGGAATGCTCAACAACCTACCCGTAGACGTGGTCAGGCGTATGGGAGCAGACATCATCATCGCCATCGACCTTACCGTCAACCACCACGACGATGCCGACGACGACCTCTGGGGATCGCTGCCGTGGGGTTCCATCTTCGGCCGCAACGGCGTGTGGGGAATCATAGACTGGGTATTCTCGCGGCCCGACTTGGAGAAATACTCCGAGAACAGCTGCAGCGCCGACCTCTACATCAACCCCGACCTCGACGGCTATGCCGTCACCGAGTTCAGCCGCCAGTCTATCGGCGAAATGATTGACATCGGCGAGGAGGCTGCCATGCGGCAATGGAAACAGCTCAAACAACTCAGCAAACGCATCAACGGCAAATAATCTCCCCACAAGCGGCGCCCCCAGGTGCCGCTTTTTTGTGAAACCTTTTCAGGAAAAAAGAGCAGAATGCCGGCATCCCCGTGCAGTCTTTTGGAGAAAGTGGTATCTATATTGATAGAGGTATCGTTTTTTCGATGGACATAGAAGAACTTATAGAACGAGGGCGACTAGGCGATGAGGTTGCTCTTGGAAGCCTATACAAGACGTATCACCAACATATGACGGGGATATGCCAACGCATCGTGGGCAATCATGAGGTAGCAGAAGAATTAGCACATGATGCGTTTCTTCTGGCTTTTGCAAAAATGAACCAACTGCATCATCCACAACACTTTGAGGCATGGTTGACAAGCATAACGACCAATGTGGCCCGACGCTACAAACAGCGGCATCATGATTTCGCGACACTTTCACTTTCCACACTTCCAGATGAAGAACTGCTACAAGAACCAATACCAGCAGAGGACAAGCCATTGCCGACTATGGCGGAACTGATGGCAGCAGTTGATGCACTGCCTAGCGGCTATGGACAGGTATTCAAATTGGCCGTCATCCAAGAAATGTCGCATAAGGAAATAGCCGAAATCCTTGGAATTGCAGCCCACTCTTCATCGTCACAACTGTCAAGAGCAAAGAAAATGTTGCAGAAGTCACTTGCACAGTATTGGCTGTTATGGCTTTTGCCGCTTGTATTGCCTTTGTCCATCTATCTTTATAGAACGGGAAGCACTATTGAAGCACCGCAACCAGTAGTAACAAAACAAGAACATACTACGCCTGAAACAAAGCATGATGATGAAGGAACTCCATGCATTCCTATAATGTCTCCACAGCAAATAGCCATCGTTCCTATCAAAAATGTTTCTGTAGATAGTCTTGTTCCTGTCGACACGCTCCATCTTACCAACGATGAAACAAAGCGCACCGACACGACAACATTTTTACACGACAACAAGGAGCTGCCCGACTTGCATCTTGACAAAGACACACATATTGCTGACCTGTTCCCGGAAAACCCTTTTGAAGAAAAGGACAACCAGCAGAAATGGTCAGTAGATTTGACATACACAGGTAGCATGGGAGAAGAGAATGCCAACCGTCCATTCATATTCACAGAAACGGAGATGACAGATGTGAGTGATGTTCTACTTATCCGCTCTTTCGACAAATGGAGCGACTATGCCGAAGCCTTACAGAGTGGAACACTTGATGGTGATTACAAGACGCAACAAATTCTGATGAAGATTGCCCAAAACAACGCCGCTCTGCCTGGTTCGGACAAGATAGAACGCAGAACACACTACTACATGCCTATCAATTTCTCTTTAGCTTTAAAGTATAGACTGAATAACCGCTTTGGCTTGGAGACCGGATTGAGCTACAGCCGTCTGAAGTCAGAGGCCAAGATTGGTTCAAGAGGGAATGCTATCCATGAGCAACAAACCATCCATTACCTCGGTATACCGTTGAAGGGTACATATAATATATATAATGTAAGACAATGGAATTTCTACGGAAGTCTTGATGCGAAGATGGAGATACCTGTCTATGCGCCGCTTAACACAAGCTATCATGTCAACGGCACGATGGAACTCAGCAACAAGTCCACTCTCCATGCTCCAATTCAATGGTCGGTCGGAACAGGACTCGGTATGCAGTACAATCTCACGCCTAACATCGGTTTGTTTACCGAGCCAAGTCTGCAATACTATATACCTACAGGCAGCAGCATCGAGACCTATCGCACAGAGCATCCGTTCACGTTCTCGTTGCCATTTGGCATTCGCATAACTTGGTAATTTTCATTCCAAAGCCACGCAGTCTTTTCTTGCCTTGTGGTATCTATCATTATAGAGAAACGATACAAGACTTTGGTGATAGACTGAAAGACTTTGCGAAATGATGGGGAAACCTTGTACCTATACTTACATACTATTGTCGTTAGCATTCATTTTCGTCAACCTCATCACTTTGAGCAATCTGACTCCTTGGATTGACGAAGTGATGATGCTTGACACATCCTACAATGCAGCTTTTCATGGTGTTTGGGAAACCACAGCTTGGTACAGAGTTGTAGGAGAACATCCTTTCTCGACATACCCTCCACTTTACCAGATGCTGGCTGCAGTCTGGATGCGAGTCTTTGGTGGCAGCCTGGTGGCTGTAAGAAGCATGAATCTGCTCATTACATTCGTGTTGGGCGGTGTTTTCCTACGGTTTATAAAGCGTTATAAACCACAATTGTCGCCTTGGTCGATAGCCCTGTTTACATTATTGCTTTGGGGCTCTTGTGATATGTCATGGATGTATCGTAATGGCCGACCTGATATGTTGTGCGCATTGATGTTTGTTTTTACAGCTCAAGCCACAGATAAATATCTATTATCGAATACGCCTATCACTCGCATTACAGTGGTCATTACCACTGCCATTCTCTTGTGCTCAGGAATCCAAGCAGCCATCTATCTGTGCGCCCTTTGGCTGTTTTTATTCTTTGTGATGAAACAGCGCCGCAAGAAGATAGTCCTCCTGCTCGCCCTCCTTCTGGCAGGATTAATGCTAGGCTTGCTCCTTGTTTCACTCTTCATGCTGGCCAATGATCGGCTGGTAGCTTTTGTCTGTAGCATCGTGCAATATTCGGCCACGTTGTCGAAGATTACCTTAGTGTTGCTTCCCTTGATTGGCATGATGTTTGGATTCGATGTAGCGCCTTACACGCAGAAATTGCACGAACTGACCAATAATTTAAGTCTCGGACAGCAACTTGCTACGATAGTGGAATATCATGATTTCATTATATTGGCATTTATTGCACTGGCAGCATACGCAACCTATTTCAGGAACAATCTTCATAAACTGCTATACGATAAAGGATTCTTGTTATTGCTATGTGCGCTTTACATACCCATCGCCATGACTTTGGCAGGACGCTTTACCACCTACTACCGCTGGATGATTTTCCTTCCACTGGCGGTCTCCATCATATCTATAGCCGCCCGACTCCGATTGTGGTGTGCAGTATTCGGTGTGGTTGCTATGGTGATGAGCACTTTCGGCATCAAGTCTATGTTACATGATGAACATTATTGCAACGACAGCTTACATTCATTTGTGCAACGGCAACATTTCAAGCCGTCAGATGCTGTTGTCTGTCCGTTTTCTGTGTTCTATGAGATAAAGCCTGTTTGCGACACCTGCTATTTCGCAGGCATCTACCCAATTGAGTTCATCAACCACGTAGACTACATCATCGAAGCACCCAATGGCAATGAATTTGACGAGCCCATCACCAACTATGTAAACAATCTCAAATCAGACACAACATTCATACTCACAGCTATAGATTATTGTGATTGTCCGTCATTAACACTTTACAAAGTCCAGAAACGACATGAATAGACATATCATCGAACTTATTCGTCCACACCAATGGTTGAAGAATGTCTTTGTCTTCATGCCCTTATTCTTCAGCCGCCATGCAACAGAATGGAGATATGTATGGCCCTGTATCCTGGCTTTTCTGATATTATGTCTTGCTGCAAGTGGCATTTATTGCTTCAACGACATTCATGATGCTCAAGCCGACCGTAAACATCCTTTGAAGCGAATGCGGCCTGTGGCCTGCGGCGTAGTAAGCAAACAGACTGCTTACGCAACAATGGCTACTGCATGGGGAACTGCCTTCATTCTAATGGTTTGGGGAAACTTCTACACACATAAAGGACTAGCCTTCACACTGTTGCTCTACATTGTTATGAACGTGGCCTACTGTTTAAAACTGAAACAAATAGCCATTCTTGACATCTTCATTATCGCTATTGGCTTCGTGCTACGCATTGTTGTCGGTGGGTTTGTCACAGGCATCAGCTTGTCTCATTGGATTGTACTCACCACCTTCTTATTGTCCCTCTTCCTTGCATTAGCTAAACGACTTGATGATGTGGCTGTCTTTGAGTCATCTGGCGCAAAGGTTCGGAAGAGCGTTGAGCATTATAACAAAGACTATCTCTATCAAGCTATCGCCATTTCAGGCAGTGTAACCCTCATGTGCTACATACTCTACACGGTGTCTGATGATGTAGTGAAGCGTATTGGCAACCACTACCTCTATGTAACAACGGTTTTTGTATTGGCGGGCATTTTGCGCTATATGCAACTTACAATCGTCGACAAAAAAAGTGGCAGCCCTACGAAAGTACTACTACATGACCACTTCATACAGGCTTGTGTCGTAGGTTGGATAGTGGCCTTTATCATTATTCTCTATTTATAAACCTCTTATGGGCACAGTCAAGACCCCACCTCCACGAACCACTTCCACGAACACAAACTGCTGCAGACGCGAATTTTAGAAAGAAAAAAACAACTTCGATGAGTAGAAATTTGTCAAGATAATTCCGAATTTTTAGCGCTAAAAACGGGCATTTTTTAGAAGTGGACTGGATTTTGGTACGAAAAGGATGAAAAAATGACCATTTCGGAAGTTGTTGAAAATCAATCACTTCCGTTTTCTTTACATTTTTCCGCAAGATGAAAGCTATGCTTTGGGGTTGTCACTTGTGGCTTCTGAGGGTGTCACACATAAACTGTAACGCCGTCAGATGCTACAAGTATCAGCGTCAGATGTGCCATGTGACGCTCTCAGAGGCCACATGTGCCAATTCCATAGACTAAAAATCGAGCGGGAAAAGCATAAAAGTCGCTTTTTATCACTCGTTTTCACTCTAGATTGAACGATGAAGTTGACAAAGATTTGTCAGGTTTTT
>ODAI011804756.1_pt1 | contig 10926 bp, 8 predicted proteins | sample 1539321 | NCBI WGS metagenome assembly ODAI01 (sample SAMN02144231, study PRJEB22623) | gut metagenome | biome: sheep rumen | host: Ovis aries | place: New Zealand | reverse complement strand
TTAAAGGTCCAGTTGACTGCCCTGACCTCGCCGGCAGCGTTTTTTACAAATGTGGGAGCCACATCCCTGGCCCAGGCGTCATCCGTTTCGGCCTTAAATATCCGGACATTCTCAGTACCGGACAGCTCGGATACGGCACTTTCATATGCGGTTTTGCCTGCTGCCACAAATACTTCCTCGCTTTCGGCGATGGCACTTATTATATTCTTAAAGGCGAATCTGGCGGCTTTGGCCCCGAAAGGCCACGAACCGGGACGCTCCGGCCATATCATTATGCATCCGCGGTGCGGTTCGAATTCTCCGGGCATATAAAATCCGTCTTCCCGGGGAAGACCGGTTGATATTATTGCTTCCATGACCGCACACCTCCTTTATGTTCTGTGGGATTCCATATATCAGCATATCATAAACAGGGGGTCCTTGCAATAGGCTCTTCACCTAAAATCCGATTGCATTCACTTGTAAATTATGATAAAATTAACTTGGTATATTCTGTGATGAAGTAAAGTTTTTTATGACTTTTTGAAACGGGGGCACCTGATAATATGTTGGAATTCTTACGGGAATATCAACTTAATATAATGCTTATACTTATAGGAGTCTGCGGATTGTTGGCTTTTCTTGTGCTACTCACAAAAGCGATACCGCTAAAGCGCAGATTTATCCTTATGGCTATGGAACTGTGCGCTATGTTTCTGCTTATAGCGGACAGATACTGTTATATATACCGCGGGGATATCAGTGATCTGGGATACTGGATGGTCAGGATATGCAACTTCGCAGTATATCTTATGACTTTGTTTATCCTTGTTATATTTAATCTGTATCTGGGAAATCTGTGTTTGAACGAAGTAGGGTTAAAGGTCCTGCCGAAACGTATGCGGGTAGCTCATCTGCTGGCAGCTGTTGACTTTATTATATTGGTAATCGGCATACCCGGCGGGCTGTTTTTCACCATAGATGAGCAAAACAGATACCAGAGAGCGGAAGGATTTTTTATCAGTTATATCATCCCTCTTGTGATACATCTGCTGCTGCTTACCGTAATATGGCAGTACAGGAACAGACTGACCAAGGGCGTGCGTCTTTCGCTCATATTGTTTACCGGTGTACCGTTTTTTGCTTCCTTAGGTCAGATATATGCTTACGGTCTTTCCCTTACCAATATCACTCTGGTAGGGCTGGTAGTTCTTTTGTATATTTTCTCTCTCCATGATATGAACAATGCCGTAGAGCACGCAAAAGAGCTGGAGATCAACGTCTTAAAGGAAGAGCAGAAGAATGCCGAGATGGTATTCGAACAGACAGCAGAGGCACTTGCAAGCGCGATCGATGCGAAGGACAAGTACACACATGGTCATTCGAGGAGAGTAGCCGAGTATTCCAGAGCTATCGCCAAAGCCTCCGGAAAGAACGAAAAGGAATGCAGGGAGATATATTATACCGCGCTTTTGCATGACGTGGGTAAGATCGGTGTAGCGGACCGCATTATCAATAAAGAAGGAAAGCTTACCAAGGAAGAATTTGACTGTATAAAAGAGCATCCGGTCATCGGAAAAAGGATACTATCAAGTATCAGTAAGCTGCCGTACTTAAGTATAGGTGCCAACTATCATCATGAAAGATATGACGGAAAGGGCTATCCCGAGGGATTAAAGGGTGAGGATATCCCTACCATAGCGAGGATCATAGCAGTAGCGGATGCATATGATGCGATGTCATCAAAGCGCAGTTACCGTGATCCGCTTCCCCAGCAGAAGGTAAGGGAGGAGCTGGTAAAAGGTATGGGTACCCAGTTCGATCCTCTTTTTGCAAAAGAGATGCTGCATCTCATAGATGTCGATACCGAATATGAGATGAAGGAAAGAGAAGAAGTCAGCCAGCTCGAAGGTAGAAACGAGTTGAAATTCGAGGAGTTCAGATCGAGCGTTTCGGAAGGTATACTTCTTACTCCCAATTCTACTCTGATACGTCTTCGTGTAAAAGACGACGCGTCAGATAAAAAATCCGGAAAACATAAGCTGCCCGGGATACTTTTGTTTGACTCGCTTGATGCGAGAACTCATATCTCGGACAATAAAAAGGATGAGATGCTCTACCTCGAATATGCCGAGCTTTGGCCTGACGGCAGGCATACCTGTATCGGGGCGAGAAAGGTAGAACCCGGTAAGATAGAAGACAGATCGGCATATACAGATATCGACCGTACCAAGGATGATGATTATGTCATCGAAGCCGTAAAATATGATGATCATGTAAGGGTAAAGATCATCTCGGAGAACGATGCCCGGAGCTTTATCGTAGCCCTGCAGGACAGTTCAAGATATGCTTATCTCGGTATCATGGGTGAGCATTGTACCATCATAATAAATGAACTTACAAAATCCGATGAGGAGATAAAGGACGACGAGATACCGCGTATAGCGGAAAGGATTTCTTATATAAATGTACCGGAAGGTGATATCCCCAATATCCAGGTGGATGGCTGGAGAACTGCGGCTACGGATGGAATACGTGTTACGGACGGTCTTAATATCACTTTCCATACCATGAGCCTGCCGACTGCGAGACTTGTATGGCATTGTCCGTCGCTTTCGTTTTTCTCGTCCTTGGATGGACATGTAAACGGTAAGGGCTACCGCGAGCTTTGTCTTATTCGTATGGATGGCGAGAGCTGGGAGACGGATGATAATGTTGATGATACGATACAGGCCAATAAATCAGATGATTTTGAGGGCTGGGGGAAGTGGAAGGCGAAAAACAAACAAGGTCTTGACTGCTCGGTACTTATAAGGATGAAGGACAACAAGATCATAGTCACTACGGAAAACAGCGGTATATCGATAAGAAATGATATGGTGATAAACGGCACTGTGGATGATATATATGTATCGCTTACCGGCGACCAATGTGCCCTTACAAATATTAAAATCAAACAGACTTAAAAAAATCAGAAAACCCTCTTTACAGGACAAACCGGTAAAGAGGGTTTTATATACTATAGTAATGCCGGGACAGGGCTTAAATATGTACGGACCGGAGCCGTTCAGCATGATAAAAGAGCATCATATACCGCAAGTGCGGCAGCAGCCTCTATACAGGGGACTGCACGGGGAACTATGCAGGGATCGTGCCTCCCGGGCACAACCAGTGTAGTTTCTTCTTTTGTGGAGAGGTTTATGCTTTTTTGCTCCTTAGCTATGGAAGGAGTAGGTTTTACGGCTACCCTGAAGATGAGCGGCATGCCGTTTGTGATACCGCCGAGTATACCTCCGCAGTTATTGGTAACGGTCTCTATTTTCCCTTCTTTTAAGCAGAATTCATCATTGTTCTCGCTGCCCGTAAGTGTGGCCGCTTCAAATCCGTTTCCGAACTCTATGCCTTTTATGGCGGGGATACCGAAGATGATCTGTGAGATCCTGTTCTCCATTCCGTCAAACATCGGGTCTCCGACACCTGCCGGGATGCCGAATACGGCACATTCTATGACACCGCCCACTGAGTCGCCTTCGGCTCTTTTTTCGGCGATATATGCTTTCATTTTTTCTCCCTGTTCTTTGGAGATAGTGGGGAAGTCCCCGTCTGATGCGGGGTTAAAAGGTAACCCGGTATTAATGCCGGTCAGGCAGCCGATGGAAGTTTCTACCAGGTCGCCCTCATCCTTTATCCCGCCGATGGAACTGATTCTTGAGCATATATATATACCTTTTTCTTCGAGCAGCTGGATGGCTATGCCGCCGGCTATGCATAAGGGGGCCGTGAGCCTTCCGGAAAAGTGCCCGCCGCCGGTATAATCCCTGTCCTCACCGTATTTTATATATCCCGTATAATCGGCATGTCCCGGACGGGGGATATCTTTTATTATGTCGTAGTCGGAGGAGCGGGTATTGGTATTCAGGATCACAGCCGTAATGGGAGTGCCGCAGGTAGTATCTCCGACCACACCGCTTAAAAACTCGGGTGCGTCTGCCTCCTTACGGGGAGTGGAGTAGGCGTTTTTACCGGGAGCACGGCGCTGCATAAATTCGAAGAGCTTTTCATAGTCTATCCTTTTTCCTGCAGGGATGCCCTCTAAAGTCATACCTATGGCTTTACTGTGTGATTGTCCGAATATGGTAAGTTTTATGTTTTTTCCGTAACTGCTGCTCATATATATCGGATCCTTTCGTAGTGTGGTAGATGTCCGTGTATAAAAGATTCTTCGTTTACGCTCAGAATGACAACTCCTCCCAGAATCCCGGGAAGGACTTGTCCGTGCACTCGGCTCCCGTTACAGATACGTCTCCCTCGCAGATGCCCGCAGCTACTGCTGCCGACATGGCTATGCGGTGGTCGTTGAAGGAGTCAACCGTGCCGCCTGGCAGCCGGTCCTTTCCTCTTATAAGGATGCCGTCCGCAGTCTCTTCTGCATCGGCACCTAAGGAGCGGAGCATGGATACGGTGGTTGCGATCCTGTCGGATTCCTTAAGTCGGAGTCTTTCTGCATGGATGATACGGGTCTCACCTTTAGCACCTGCCGCTACCGCGCTTATGACAGGCACAAGGTCGGGTATGCGTGAGGCATCTATTATCTGTCCTTTTAAGGTTCCCTTTTTTACGGTGACGGATGTTAATCCGGTACTGTTTTCACTGTTTTCGTCAGATACAGTCCCGGCTGCATCAGGCTGATCCTCTTCAATGACACAGGCTCCGAAACCTTTTAGGATGTTTAGGATCTCCTTATCTCCCTGGGTGGAAGATAAGTTAAGTCCCGGTACTGTCATGCCTTTTTCGGAAAAAGCTCCCATACATAACGGGAAGGCTGCCGAAGACCAGTCTTTTTCGACTATGCGGGTACCGGTTACATTATAACACTGATCCCCTTCTATATGGTAGATATTTTCTTCTTTTTTTATCTTAATGCCTGCCGATTCTACCGCTGCGACGGTCATGGCTATATAATCGCCCGACTCTATACTGCCGGTGATATTTATGACGGAGTCCCCCTTTAACAGAGGGAGAGCCATGATGAGGCCTGATATGTATTGTGATGAGATATTGCCGGGGATGGTAAAGGTGCCGCTTGTAAGCGATCCCCTGCAGTAAAGGTATTTACCGTCCTGCATAAAGCTCATTCCGTGTGCCGAAAGGGCATCAGTAAGAGCTCCTAAAGGTCGCTCGGAGAGTCTGCCTTCCATATGGAATACCACATCGATCCCCAGTGCTCCCGCTATCGGTATGAGGAAGCGGAGAGTGGACCCGCTTTCTCCGCAGAGCAGGGGCTTATACATAGCCGACATCCCGGAGCAGTCGACGGTTTTTATGATGGGTCTGATCGATATTTCGGAGCTTCCCGATCCGTTTTCCGTGATCTTTATATCCGCACCCATGGCGTTCAGGCACTTTATGGTGGCGGATATATCTTTAGAGATGCCGTTTACGATGAGTTTTCCGGCACTTTTGGAAAGCGCGGCGGTGATTAACATCCTGTGGGCCTGGGATTTTGAAGACGGAACTTCAAATATCCCGCTTTTCGGACCGTGACTGATGGTTTTGTTCATATATTATATCCTTTTTTTTGTCGAAATAAGATTGCATGGTTTACAGCTTTTTAGCTCATCTTACTCCGCCTTCTTCAAGCCAGCCTTTCAGCTTTTCGGTCTGTATCTTCATGATCCTGCAGTTACCGATCACGGTAGGTACGATAAGGTTGGTAACAGAGCCGGAGTTCTTTTTATCTACCAATGTTACTTCAAACATCTCGTCGAGCCCGTAGGGGATTTCGGAGGGAAGCTTGTACACATCGAGGATCTCAAGAAGTCTTACAAGGGTTTCTTTAGAGCAGAGCCCCATTTCGGAAGCGGCCTTTGTCACCGCAGCCATACCCATGGCTACTGCCTGTCCGTGTAGGATACTGTATCCGCTGCAGGCTTCCACAGCATGTCCGAAGGTATGTCCGAGGTTCAGCTTCATACGGAGCCCCGTGTCAAATTCGTCATTTTCCACATAAGCTTTTTTCATCTTTACGCAGGTGGAGATGACATGCTCATATTGTGTGCATACAGGCTTCTGCAAAAGCTCGTCAAAGAATTCCTCGCTCTCTAAGACAGCGTATTTTATGATCTCACCGCATCCGCAGGCGTATTCTTCCGGCGGGAGGGTGGAGAGTGTATCTGTATCGCATATCACAAGGCGGGGCTGGTAGAAGGCTCCGACCTGGTTTTTGCCGTTGGTAAGGTCGACTGCGGTCTTGCCGCCTACCGAGGAGTCCACTGCGGCGAGCAGTGTGGTGGGTATCTGGATAAAGGTGATACCGCGCTGGTAGGTGGCTGCGGCAAAGCCTGCAAGGTCGCCGACCACACCGCCTCCTAAGGCTACTATCATATCGGAGCGTCTTATGTGGCTGTCACACATAAATTCCAAAAGTTCACCGTAGGTATTTAAGCTTTTGCTCTTTTCTCCGTGGGGGAATACGAACTCTATAGTCTTATATCCCGATCCGGCGAGACTGTTTTTGAGGGCTTCTCCGTAGAGGGGGAATACGTTGTCATCGGAGACTATGACGGCAGTGGTGTTTTCAGCCTGACGCCTTGCGGCAAGGGGATCCGCGGCAGATACGCCCGATGCGGGCAGCAGTGCTGAAAATATCAGCTCACCGGCGTCACCCAACAGTCCTGCATCTATCAGCACATCATAATCTATGGAAGCGTTGATCCTTATTTTTTCCATCAGCCGTCTACCTCCTCTTTGCGTTTTTTACCGTCGTCCAAAAGCTTTTCCAAGGTCTCGCGGTCGTCATTTTCTAAGGCTTCCTTATAGGAAGTAAGGCTATCTATAAGGATATCGATCTCTTTTATGAGATTATCCTTGTTGTCTAAGAACAGCTCTGCCCACATCTGCGGATTGAGCCAGGCAACTCTGGTCATGTCGCGGTAGCTGCCGGCCGAAAAGCCCTTATGTGCGAGTGCGGTGGGGCTTTTAATATATGCATTTGATACCACGTGGGCAAGTTGAGAGGTGAAGGCTATCATCTCGTCATGCTTTTCTGCTGTGGTAACGGTGATCTTCCTGAATCCGGCAGGAGAGAGTAATTCCTTTACATGGTCAAGCAGGCTGATATCATCATACTCGGGGGGGACTATGACCATCGGAGCACCCTTGAACATGGTGTCCTTGGCATATTTAAATCCAGAGAACTGTGTACCGGCCATGGGATGTCCGCCTACGTACAAAAATCCGTATTCTTTTGCAAGCTTTTCTCCTTCATACATGGGGACTCTCTTGGTACCGCAGCAGTCTATGACTACCGGTTTCTTTCCTATATAAGGGCCCATTTCCTTTAAGAAATCGATCACTGCCTGGGGATAGACGCATATAAGGATGATATCGCAGTCACCGATATTTTCTTTGGTAAGCTCCCCATCCACCGCATCCGAGAGCTCCGCAAAGCTTAAGACAGAGCGGTCAAGCTCACGGGCCAGTACCGTATGTCCTCCCGCATGGTATGCCTTTGCAAATGAACCTCCTATAAGTCCGAGTCCTACTATTCCTGCTTTCATGATATGTTTCTCCTGAATATCTTTTAAATATCTTTTACGTAAACCTATGAATGATTATATACGATATTAACAATTTTGTCATCCTGAACGAAGTGAAGGATCTTATAAGATTCTTCGCATTCGCTCAGAATGACAATAAGTAAGTACCTGTGATCATTTAGTGGTATGTATAATCACCTGATCGCATCACGTACGGCATTTACCTTTACTACCAACTTCGCGTACTCGTCGGGAGTAAGGGACTGTGCACCGTCGCAGAGTGCATGGATGGGATCGTTGTGTACCTCGATGATAAGTCCGTCCGCTCCGCAGGCTGCTGCTGAAAGTGCCATAGGAGGTACCATACGTGCGATACCTGTAGCGTGGCTCGGGTCCACTATCACGGGTAAGTGTGAGAGCTCATGCAGCATGGGTACTGCTGAGAGGTCAAGGGTGTTACGCATATAGTCGGAGTAGGTACGGATACCTCTCTCGCATAAGATTACCTGTTCGTTGCCGCTTGCCATGATATATTCGGCACTCATGAGGAGTTCCTTTAATGTATTGGCAAGACCTCTCTTTAAAAGGATGGGCTTTCCTATGCGGCCGAGCTCCTTTAAGAGGTCGAAGTTCTGCATATTGCGGGCACCTACCTGGAGTACGTCCACATCATCAAATAACGGAAGATCGGATACGCTCATGATCTCGGTAACGATGGGAAGGCCGGTCTCTTTCCTTGCTATTTTTAAAAGCTCTAAGCCCTCACCTTTAAGACCCTGGAAATCATACGGGGAGGTACGGGGCTTAAAAGCGCCGCCGCGGAGTAAGTTCGCACCTGCTGCCTTTACGGCTTTGGCTACTTCCACTATCTGTGCTTCTGACTCTACGGAGCAGGGACCTGCTATCATGGCGAAGTTGCCGCCGCCTATTTTTACATCACCTACGTTTACCACCGTATCATCGGGATGGAACTGACGGTTTACACATTTAAAAGTGTCGGTGACTCTCTTTACGGAATCGACTATGTCAAGGCTTCCTATAAGGTCCATATCCACTTTGCTGGTATCACCTATAAGTCCGAGCACTGTCTGGTATTCACCGACGGAGATATGGATCCCGAGGCCCATGCCTTTCAGCCAATCGATGAGCTTATCCTGTTTTTCCTTGTTTGCGTCCTTTTTTAATACTACGATCATGATTTGTCCCTCCTGAAATTTTGGTCAGCCCGCGTTAAAGCAGTATATAAAAACGAAAGCGGAACAGGTCAACCTGCTCCGCTAAAATTCATGAATGATATTATCTCATGTACTTTTGCATCACAAAGTGACCTTACTTCCGGAAAAAGTAAAGTAGTAATAAAAGTAATAATATGATGCTAAAGTAAATGATTTTTTCATAGGTTTATCTGCATCCTTTTACACTTTAAATCGCTGAACTATGGCTAGAGTATACTCCTGCTTTTTTGATTTGTCAAGTAAAAATATTATGGGATTTTTATTTTTGAAAAACTTATATATACATACTTGTACAGAACGGGGGTTTGGTAGTATTATACTTATGGTTACTGATTTACAAAAACAAAACGGAGAAGTATATATGAAGGATGATAATTGGTTGGCGCCGGAGTATTTCAGTTCCTTTTCATGTAAATGCGGTGAATGCAGGAATGCATGCTGTAAGGGCTGGAAGATAGCGGTCAGAGAGGAAGAATATTTTAGACTAATAGGTATGGAGTGTTCAAAAGCACTGCACGAAAAAATAGAAAGCGCTTTCGGAGACCCCGAAGTTGCTACCCGCCAAAGATATAAGCTTATAGAGCCGGACTGGCGCGGGCAGTGCAGGATGCTCGGGGAAGACGGACTGTGCATGATGCAGAAGGAGTGCGGAGAGGCTGCGATACCGGAGATCTGCCGTGTATATCCGAGAAGTTACAGGGAGACAAACGGATACCTTTCGGCGGTATGTTCCACAAGCTGTGAAAAGACCGTGGAGCTGCTTATGGATACGGAGCAGATACGTTTTAAATACATAACCATGAAAAACGGTATCCGTCCGGAGATAACTGAAACACTTCCTATAGGTTCGGAGGAAACGGCAAAGGGTTGTACGGATATATTACTTAACAGGAGCAAGTCTTTAACGGAGCGTATTTTTTCGGTAGGAAGCTTGCTAAAATGCGGAGAGCTAAAGCAGGTTACGCTTAACAGATTACTGAATATCATAAAGGAATTGCTCGAAACCTCGGATAGCCTTAAGGATTATGCGGCTGAAAGCTTTACCCGATACGGAGAGGGGAACGGGGACGCGGAAAAGCTTTATCAAAGTGACTTTGAGCTTTTTACGGAGCACTACCCGAAATGGAGCATATATTTTGAAAACTTTATGGTCAATAACGTTTTTTATGCCGCATTCCCTTACTGTGACGAGAGGATAAGACCGGAGGATGCGGCATACGGACTGTACCTTGAGTACGAGATCTTAAAGCTTATATGTACTGCATATACCGTAAAGGATGCATCCGATGAGCGTTTTACGGATGCGGTTGCTGCCATATATCACCTGGTTGAGCATACTTCCTTCTATTATAATGCATATATGCTTTTAAAATAAAAACAGAGCAAAAAATTAGTTGGGTTTAAGAAAATGGTTACATTGTGGATAGTCAGACCATGAAATTGTCCTCATAGGGTAAAAAAACGCTCTTAAATTATAATTGCGCAAAGAGAATAATTATGCTATAATATCTCCAAATGACGTGCTTTTTGCACGTGGGACCCGGCCGCCGGCGTACTAAAGTATGTTTCGGCCTTGGTTAATAATCAAAACTTTAGGAGGCTACTATGAGCAATATTGATGTTATGTCGGCTAATGCCATAAGAGTACTGGCAGCAGACGCTATTCAGAAGGCTAAGTCAGGTCATCCCGGACTTCCTTTAGGTTGTGCGGATATCGCATATGTTTTATGGGGAAAAGAGATGAACCATAATCCTAAGAACCCCGACTGGAGAAACAGAGACCGTTTCATCCTTTCAGGCGGACATGGTTCAACACTTCTTTATTCACTTCTTCATCTGTTCGGATACGGCTTAAAGAAGGAAGATCTTATGCAGTTTAGACAGATGGATTCACTTACACCCGGACATCCCGAGTACAGACACACAAAAGGTGTTGAAGCTACCACGGGCCCTCTCGGACAGGGTATGGCTATGGCAGTTGGTATGGCTATGGCTGAGAAACATATGGCAGCTAAGTACAACAGAGACGGATATAAGGTATTCGATCACTTCACATACGTACTCGGCGGCGACGGATGTATGATGGAAGGTATCTCATCAGAGGGATTCTCTCTTGCAGGTACTTTAGGACTTGGAAAACTCATAGTTCTTTATGATTCAAATAATATCACTAT
>ODAI013131868.1_pt1 | contig 10927 bp, 4 predicted proteins | sample 1539321 | NCBI WGS metagenome assembly ODAI01 (sample SAMN02144231, study PRJEB22623) | gut metagenome | biome: sheep rumen | host: Ovis aries | place: New Zealand | reverse complement strand
CTCCCTCGGCTCCCTGGTCCCGTTCTTCTTCACCTGGATCGGCATTGCGAACGAGGCGCCGGAAGGCGTGGTTCCCGACAGCGTGGTATACAGCTTCTATGTGGGTGCCGCCATCCTGATCCTGTGTGTCCTCTATACGTTCCTGCGCGTGAAGGAGATGCCGCCGAAGGAGTATGCCGAATTCCATGGCATCGACCTCCAGAAGCAGGAAAGCAAGTCAGACAAGGGCCTGATGCAGCTCCTGAAGGAAGCGCCGGCCACCTTCTGGACCGTGGGCCTGGTGCAGTTCTTCTGCTGGGCAGCTTTCCTGTACATGTGGAATTACACCAACGGCGCCATCGCCGTGAACTGCTGGGGAGTGGACATGGCCGTGAAAGGCGCCGCCGCTTCCGCCGGTTACCAGGCCGCGGGCAACTGGGTGGGTGTGCTCTTCGCCGTCCAGGCCGTGGGCTCCATCCTGTGGGCGACCGTCCTGCCGCGTTTCAGGAACATCAAGACCGCCTACGTGGTAAGTCTACTCATCGGCGCCGCCGGCTTTGCATCGGTGATGTTCATCCACAACCAGTACGCGCTGTTCATAAGCTACTTCCTCATCGGTTTCGCCTGGGCGGCGATGCTCGCCCTGCCGTTCACCCTGCTGACGAACGCCCTGGAGGGAAGTCCCTACATGGGCTCCTACCTGGGCCTTTTCAACTGCACCATCTGCCTGCCGCAAATCGTTGCGGCGGCCACAGGCGGAGGGGTGCTGCGGCTCGTCGGTGACAGTCAGCCCGCGATGCTGCTCGTGGCGGGTGTCTACCTCGTCGTCGGCGCGCTCTGCGTGAGAATGATCGGAAAGAAATAGTTTCAACCAACTAAATATCAACTAACTACACTCTAATGAAAAGGTTATTAACCGCAATCGCAGTGCTTCTCGCAGCCTGCGCGACCGTATTCGCCCAAGGCGGATATCAGGTTAAAGGTGTGGTAGTCGACGCCCAGGGCCCCGTGATCGGAGCCACTGTTCTCCAGCAAGGGACGAACAATGGCACCTCCACAGGCCTGGACGGCGAGTATGTCCTCACCGTTCCTTCTGCCGAAACGCTGGTCGAAGTCAGCTGCATCGGCTATTCGACACAGGTGTTTCCCGCCGGCAGCATGCCGGCTACCCTCACCCTCGTCGAAGATACCGAATTTCTGGATGACGTCGTGGTCATCGGTTACGGTACCGTGAAAAAGAGCGATATGACCGGTTCTGTCGTGGCCATCAAGGCGGACGACATCAACCGTGGCGCCGTCACGTCTCCGGACCAGATGCTCATGGGTAAGGTCGCCGGTCTGCTTGTGACGCCGGCTACCGGCCAGCCTGGCGCCTCCGCCACCATCCGTATCCGTGGCGCCGCTTCCCTGAATGCCTCCAATGACCCTCTCATCGTCATCGATGGAGTTCCGATCACCAGCGACGGTGGTGCCGGAATGGGTAATCCGCTGGCTTCCGTGAACCCGAATGACATCGAAAGCTACTCCGTCCTGAAGGATGCTTCCGCCACTGCCATCTATGGTTCCCGTGCTTCCAACGGTGTTATCATCATCACGACCAAGAAGGGCACGGGCAGCAAGCCGAGGGTAAACTACAACGGCTCTGTTTCCGTGAAGCAGAATTATCAGTTCTTCAACATGATGAATAGCGGGGAATACTCCGATTACGTCAAGAAGAACTATCCTGCTTCCGCCTCCCTCCTCGGGTACAAGGACACGCTTTACGACACCGACTGGCAAAAGGAAATCTACCGCCTGGCTCTCCAGACAGACCACAACGTGAGTGTCTATGGAGGCGGCAGGCTGCCCTTCCGTGTAAGTGCAGGCTACAACCTGGACCAGGCGACTGTGAAAGTGGGCAACAACCAGAGGGCGAATCTCGACGTGAGCCTCTCTCCGAAGTTCCTGGATGACCATCTCAGCCTCACGTTTAACGCCAAGGGCATCTACCAGATGACCAACTGGGCCAACGGCGGTGCCATCGGAAACGCCCTGTCCTTCGATCCTACCAAACCCACCGTGTTCCCGGAGGGCGACCCGAAAGCCGGTGTAATCTGGAACTGGTACGGTTCCTCCGGTGACCCGAATACGATGGCCTCCACCAACCCCCTCTCCAACCTGTACGAATGGAAGGATATGAACCATACGCTCCGTTCCATCGGCAACATCCAGGCAGATTACAAGATCCATGGTTTTGAAGACCTTCGGGTCAATGCCAACCTGGGTTATGATATTGCGAAGACCGAAGGGGGCAAGTACAACGAGATAGGCTCTTTCTCGTCCAAGGCATCCAGTCCGGACCTTGCCGAGGACTATAAGAATTTCAACTCCAACGTGGTGTTCGAAATCTACGGCGACTATTCTCATGATTTCGGCCGGTCCAACATCGACGTCATGGCCGGTTATTCCTGGCAGCACAACTTTGTACAGTACGACCATACGTACTTCCGGAATGTGGACCCCCGCTGGCAGGAAGCCGACATTTACTCTCCGCTTGTATCTGACAAGAAAGAGTACTATCTGCTTTCCTTCTTCGGCCGAATCAACTACAACATCCTGGACCGTTACCTCTTCACAGTGACCCTGCGTGACGACGCTTCTTCCCGTTTCAGCCCGAAGAACCGCTGGGGTCTCTTCCCTTCGGCCGCTTTCGCCTGGAACATAAAGAACGAAAGCTTCCTGAAGGATGTCGCGGTATTGTCCCAGTTGAAACTCCGCCTGGGTTGGGGCCGTACCGGTCAACAGGATATCGGCAGCAACTACTACCCGTATCTGGCGAAATACTCCTTCTCCACCTCTCCGAACATGATGTACGATATGGGTGGACAGCGTTACGCCACCTTCTCTCCGCAGGCTTATAATCCGAGATTGAAGTGGGAAACCACGGAAACCCTCAACGTTGGCCTCGACTTCGCCTTCCTGGGCGAAACCGTCACCGGTAGCATCGAAGCCTATCGCCGCGAGACCTTCGACCTCCTGAACGAGGTGAGCGCCCCTCTGGGCACCAACTTCTCCAACCGGGTCATGTCCAACGTCGGTAATATGCTCAACCAGGGCGTTGAAATCAATCTCAACTACAACCTCATCGAAACCCGTGACTGGCATTGGAGCCTGGGTGGCAACGTCACTTTCCAGGAAATCACCATCACGAAGCTCACGGAGTTCGACGATGACTATCCCGGCGTACACGTGGGTACGACCATGGGTTCGAACGAAGGTTACAGCTCGTTGTACAAGACGGGTCTCTCGCCGTTCACTTATTATCTCTATAAGCAAGTGTATGACACCGAAGGCCGCCCGATCATGAACATGCTTGCAGACATGAACGATGACGGCAACATCACGGAAGCCGACCGTTATATCACCAACAAGAGCGCCGCGCCGTGGATGTTCTTCGGAGTTAATACGCACGTGGGATACAAGAACTGGGACTTCTCCATCAACGGGCACGGTTCTTTGGGCAATTGGGCCCTGAACAAGGTCCGTAAAGGTTATTCCTATTCCTACGGCATCGTGGATGCTACCGCCAAGGGCTATGTCAATAACCTGAACAAGGACTTCCTCTATCCTGAGTGGCAGAATGTCATGTCGACCGCCCAGGAATACTCGGATCTCTGGGTGGAGGATGCCTCCTTCTTCAAGATTGACGATATCAATCTGGGTTACACCTTCAAACTAGGCAGGAAGTGGGCTGAATCCGTCCGCGTCGCGGGCTCCGTGCAGAATGTCTGCACCTTCACCAACTACTCCGGCCTGGATCCCGAACTCCCGAACATGGACGGCGTCGACGGCAACTTCATGCCCCGTCCCCGCCTGTACACGGTTCGCCTGAACATCAACTTCTAATGGGAGACAGAATATGAAAAAGATCAATAATATCCTCGTTACCGTTCTCGCGCTTGCAACGCTCGTCTCCTGTATCAAGGACCTGAATACGCTTCCGCTGAACGATTATGACACCACCTCGGAGGATGCCTACGTTGACCAAGCCAGTTATCTCAGCGGCCTTGCCTATATCAACGCCTACTACAACTTTGTCAGCCAGAACTCCGCAGGCAATTCCGACCTTTCGTTCGATGACGCCGGCCAGAGCGAACTTCTCCGCCAATGGATGGTGATGAACGACCTTCCCACCAAGTCCCAGGATATCGGCTGGGGTGACTCCTACATTATGGACATCACCAATCACACCTGGACCAATGCCGACAACAATGCCTTCATCGCCGTGTATACCCGCTGTATGAAGGGCATTGCCCTGGTGAACGAGTACCTGCTCCAGACGACGGACCAGAAACTCGAACTCCGCGGCCACACCGACTTCAAGGATGCCATCGCCCAGTACCGCGCAGAGGCCACGTTCCACCGTGCCATGTTCTACTATATCCTGATGGACCTGTTCGGCAATCCGCCGCTCGCCCTGGAAGAGAATATCGGCGGTGAACTTCCCAAGCAAATCAAGCGCGCCGACCTTTTCGTCTGGCTTGAGAAGCAATTGCTTGACCTTCTCAAGGAAGATTCCGCCATGCCCGCCAAAGGTGCTGTTCCGTATCCGCGTCCCAACAAGGATGCCGTCAAAGCCCTTCTTGCGCGTATGTACCTGAACGCCGAAATCTACACAGGTACCGCCCGTTGGGAGGACGCTAAGCAGTACGCCAAGGAAGTGATTGACAATGGCTACAGTCTGCATCCGAACTACCGCGAACTGTTTCTTTACGATAATGGCCAGACCTGCGCCAACGATGAGTTCATCTTCGCCATTGAATATGATGCTGAAAAGGCCCAGAGCTGGGGTGGTACCACGACCCTCTGCAGCGGTGCTTTCAGCGATGAGATGAACGAGATCGTTGCCAAATACCTGGGTGTGACCGAAGTGAATTATGTTTCCCCGGAAAAATGGAACGGTTATCACCTGAATCCTGAATTCCTGACGGAGAACGATGCCGTTCTCAGCGATGTCAACTGGGATGGAAACGGCCTTGGCTTTGATCCGAAAAAAAGTGACCGTCGTCTGCTCATCTGCAACCAAGGGGATCCCAACTACAAGGCTTCCATTTCCACCTCCGGCTGGAGAGTCTGGAAGTGGACCAGCATGAGGTCCGACGGATATGTGTACAAACGCGGTGGTGACGACAGTGACGACTGGAAACTTTCCAGTGCCGATTTTGCCATCTTCCGCCTTCCGGAAATGTACTACATCTATGCTGAGTCCGATGCCCGTCTCCACGGCGGCACCACTTCTGATGCTACTGCCGTAGGTTATATCAGGGCGCTCCGTAACCGTGCCGGCCTCACTACCAAGGCCTCCCTTTCCGTTGAAGACATCCTTAAGGACAAGGCTGTCGAGTACCTCTGGGAAGGCCAGCGCCGCCAGGACGAGATCCGTCTGGGCATCTTCGATTCCGACAAGAACCGCTGGATTTATCCGATTCTGGAGTCCGACCGCGCCGCCAACGGCAACCTCGAACAGAACCCCGGTTATTAATAGATCCCCGCTATGAGAAAAGTATTATCCATTATTGCCGCAGGGTTGGCTGCTTTGACGGTTTTCTCCTGCGCGAAAGAAGAAGACAAGATCATTTTCGACCCTTCTGACGTCGTGGCACCGGTTGTCAATGATTATGAAATCACCGACAACGCACTCGCCGTGCACTACACGGCCGCCCAGTTCGCTGAAGGTATCCAGAAGGCCGTACACGGTATCGTACTTACCAATGTGGATGGCAAGGCTGTAGAAACCGAACTCGCGGCCTCCGAGAAGGAAGAGGGTATCCTATCCGTATCCAAGTCCGCCTTGAACAAGGCCTTGGCAGCAGAAGGCGTGGAAGAAGGCGCTGTCTGCAGTTTCTCCTTTATCGTCCGTGCCACCCTTGCCGTGGCCAACTTCGTCATCGACTCGAAGAATACCGGTGACGTTTCCGGCTATGAATTGCCCGCCACCCCGTCCAACCCTTGGATCGACTTCAAGGATGTGTCCGCATGGGGCGTCACGGGTTCCATCGCCAGTGCCGGCTTGAACTGGGACAAGGATATCGTCATGTATACCGACGGTGGCCGCCATGTCGCCCGCAACGTGAAACTGACGCCTTCGGACCAGTTTAAGTTCCGTAAGGATCACGCATGGGGTGAGAACTTCGGTGGCGAAGGCGACGTTGAACCTTTCGTCTGCGAACTGGGGACTGAGTATGTCGCCGTTGCCGGCGGTAAGAACCTGGGTGTTGCTGCCGAGGGCGTCTATGACCTCCTGCTGGACACCGATGCCGGTACGTTCACCGTGCTCGAGGCATTCGTCACCTATCCTGGTTTCGACGAGGATTCCCCTTGGAGCGTGATCGGTGCCATTGAGAGCTTTGAAATGAACTGGGACAAGGATATCGCCATGACCACCAATGGTGAATGGCATGTTGCCGAAGGTGTCGAGCTGAAGGCTACCGACCAGTTCAAGTTCCGCAAGGACCAGGCATGGGGTGAGAACTTCGGTGCCGAAGGCGACGCCGAGCCGTTCATCTGCGAACTGGATACCGAGTATCCGGCCTCCGCCGGCGGCAAGAATCTCGCTGTCGCCGTCGACGGTGCGTATGATCTCCTTGTCAATCCGGAAGCCAAACTGTTCAAGGTCGTCGAAACCCTCGGCGGCAAGAGTGGCCTGATTGGCGGCGGTGATGATCCCGGTCCTGAACCGCCGGCAGTGACCGGCTGGAACATCATAGGCCTGAATGGCGACTGGGAGAATGACATCCTGGCGACCGAAGACAACGGCGTTTGGACGGCGTATATCACCGCCGAAGGCGACACTGAGTTCAAGTGGCGCAAGGATGGCGCCTGGGACGAGGACTACGGTGGTGTCTTCGCTGCCCTTGATGAGCCGTTTGCGGCTGTTGCCGGTGGCGCCAACATCAAGATCGGCGCCGGCTTCTGGAAGGTGGTGCTGAACACCAACGACCTCACCATCACCATTTCCAACGGCCAGGTCTGGTCGCTGATCGGCGTGAACGGTAACTGGGAAACCGATATCGACATGGCCCTTACCAATGGCAAGTGGGTGAGCCCGGTGACCAAGATCACGGGTGAATTCAAGATCCGTGAGAACCACGCCTGGAACAACGACCGTGGCGGTACCTTTACTGCAGTGGGCGAGCCTTTCGAGGCCGTTGCAGGTGGCGGCAACATCAGTGTGCCGGAAGGCAACTATGTGGTTACCTACGATCCGACGGCTGAGACCATCGTCATCGATGAGACGGGCTGGGGTCTGGTCGGCACCATCACGAGTTGGGGCGAATCCCCGGACATCATCCTTAAGGAAGACGGGCTGTTCCTCGTTGCAAGGAACATCGCCCTTACCGAAAACGATGAGATCAAGCTCCGCTACAAGAGTGACTGGGGTGTGAATCGTGGCGGCCGTACCGCTGTGGGTCATGCCGTGAAAGCTGTACAGGGCGGGGATAACATCAAGCCGGGTGTCGCAGGCAACTATGACATCTGGTACCGTCCCGACAGCGATGTCCTCTTCGTGATGACGGCTGGTTCCGAGCTCAGCTACTGGGGTGTTGTCGGAACCATCAACGGCTGGGGCGCTCCGGACAAGATCATGTATGAGGACGAAAGTGGGAAGCTGGTCAGCGATGAGATCGAGGTCACGTCCGAGGATGCCATCAAGATCCGTATGAACGAGACTTGGTCCGTCGACCGCGGCGGCAACTTCAATGAACTTGGGGAACCTTTCGCCGTAACCCAGGGAGGAGCGAACATTGTCGTGGGGCGTGATGCCAAGATCTCTGTTTCCTATGACCCCGAGAACGAAATGATTACCTTGTTTGGAGAGTACACGGGGGACGCTCCCGATGAACTCTGGTCTCTGATCGGCGTGAATGGGGACTGGGAGGCGGATATTGACATGACCCTTACGGACGGCAAGTGGGTCAGCCCTGCCGTGAAGATGAGCGGTTCGTTCAAGCTTCGCATGAACCATGCTTGGGGTGTTGACCGTGGCGGTACCCTGGTCGCCCTCGGCGAGCCGTTTGAAGCCGTTGCCGGCGGTGACAACATCGCTCTTCCTTCAGAGGATACGTATGTCGTCACTTATGACCGCCAGGCGGAAACCATCGTCGTAGAAAAGGCTGGTGGCCAGCCTGCCGCCAGCATCACCATCGACGGTGACATGTCCGACTGGGCGGGTGTCACGACCGGTGTGGCTACTGAAGCCGATCCGGGAGTGTACCAGGAGTTCAAGGTTTACAACGACGACAACAACATCTATTTCTACTCCAAGCGGGATAACCGTGCCGCCATTTGGGGCGGCAGCGGATATTTCTACTATGACATCGATGCCGACAACAACGCTGCAACCGGCGTTGAGAAGGACGGTATCGCTGGCCTGGAGACCTGGATGTACATCAAACCTTTCGCCGGTTCGGCCGATGCTCCTGCCTTTGCTACGGAGGTGAAGGGTGAGGCCTATCCTTCCAAGTCGGTCATTGCCAACCTGCATTTTGCCGGTCTCAACAGTGACTCCTTTGTGGAGGTGGAGGTGAGCGTTCCGCTGGCCGATGCCGGTGTCAAGAAGGGTGATACCATCCAGGTGTACAGCTGGAGTAACAAGGACGGATATGACGTTCAGAAAAAGCCTGTCACCATTACAATCAAGTAATCCCTGATCCTTTTCGGGCCGGGGCCCCTGACCGGACCCCGGCCTGCCAATTACATCTTTTTTATAGATTTGCAGTATTATGAAAAAGTTACTAGCCCGATACCTGTTATTCCTTTTTGCAGCCGGGATGCTGATTACCTGCGAAAAACCGCCGAAGATCGTTCCGGATGAGCAAAAGGATCCCGATCCTCAGGAGGTGGAAACCGACAAGCTGGCGGACATTACCTATCAGGTCAATGTGTACAGTTTTGCTGACAGTGACGGTGACGGATGGGGGGACTTGCGGGGTATTATCGATCATCTGGACTATCTGGACGGTTTGGGTGTATCTGCCCTGTGGCTTTCCCCGGTCCAGACATCGGCATCCTATCACGGATATGATGTGCTGGATTACAGTTCGATCAATCCCAAACTGGGGACTGAGGCCGATTTCCAGGAACTGATCCGGAAATCCGGGGAGAAGGGGATAGACATCTATATGGACTACGTGTTGAACCATTCCGGCAAAGGAGAATGGTTCCAAAGCGCCATTTCCGATGAAAACAGTCCGTACCGGAGTTTCTATGTCCTTTCTTCCAATCCCGAGGAGGATGTCAATGCTGGGAAGATAGACAATTATGGAGGAGGGAAAACTCCCGGAATGGGCGAATGGCATATGGCTTCCAGCGGCAATCTGGGATATAAAGGCCGTGTCCATATCAAAGTTGATATGGGAGCCAGGACCGTAACTGTCACCGAGACGACAGAGGATGCCCAGGCACCCAACAAATCCAATCCGAAGTGCTGGTTGTGGTATGGCAGCATCACGGAGCACTGTGGGATGTATGAAACGGGCTCCAACATTCATGAAATCACGTTGGACATGGACACGGAATGGGGTTTTCTCATCTGTACGAAAACCGACTGGTCTTCAGGGTCCAAATGGGGAGGTAATGGCGGAAGCGTGACTTTCGGAGAGCCTTTCCCTATCAACAACACGTCTCCGAACGACATCACTTTCGGCGGCACCAGCGTACAGTATTTCGCCAGCTTCGACAAGTCGATGCCCGACTTGAATTATGGACCCTATGCAAGCGCGTCCCAATCTCCTGCCTTCAAAGCGCTGGCCGAGTCTGCCGACAAGTGGATCAATATGGGCGTAAACGGTCTCCGGCTGGATGCTGTTCTGTGGATATACCAGAATCGCACGACGGCGAATACCACCTTCCTCAAGCAGTGGTATGACCGCTGCAACCAGACTTACAAAGCCCGGGGTGGCCAGGGGGACATCTACATGGTGGGTGAAGCCTGGGCGGACGACGCCCAGAAGATGGCCCCCTATTACAAGGGACTTCCGTCCAATTTCAACTTCTATTTCTGGTGGACGCTGAGGGATCGGATCCAAAAGGGGAAAGGAGATGACTTCGCCGCAACGGTCAACTATTTCCGTGACTTGTTCAGGAAGCAACGGACAGATTTCATCGATGCGATCAAACTCTCCAATCACGACGAAGATCGCGCGGGCTACGACTTGGGGAAGAGTTCCGACAAGGAGAAACTGGCAGCTGCCGTGCTGCTAACTTCACCGGGTAAGCCTTTCATTTACCAAGGAGAGGAATTGGGGTATTGGGGTACCAAGTCAGGAGGAGACGAATATATCCGTACTCCCATCAAATGGACCCGGTCCGGGACGGTTCCGAAGGCTGCTTTGAACAACAAGGTGGACGACAACATGCTGACGGACGACATTTCCGTTGAATCACAACTGGCATCCAAGGCCTCCGTCCTTCAGGTATACCGCAGTTTTGCCAAGGCCCGCAACACATCGGAGGCCCTTGCTTCCGGCGACCTGCAGGAAGTGAAGTCCGATGTTGCCTCCGTCGCCTTATGGACCCGTACCTCCGGAACGAATACCGTTTTGGTCGCCCATAATTTCGGTTCGTCACCCGCTCCGGTCTCCGTTTCCGGTTATAAGCTGGACGAATTGCTGGTATCCAACGGTTCTGTCACGGTCTCAGGTACTTCCTTTACCCTGGGCGCGTATTCTTCTGCCGTGTTCAAGCAGTAAGTTATTCTGAATAGACTTACCGCGTCATCCTCCCGACGAATTCCTCCGGCGTCATCATCAGGATGTCGCCGGGGGTTTTCCTTTGGATGAATTTCCGGTCGCCAGTGATAATGATGTTGCAGGCCTCGGCGTCAGCATGGGCGTACTGGGCACTATCTTCGATGTCCGGGACAGGGGACAACAGGGCGTCCCGGATTTCGAAGATGTCTATATAACTG
>ODAI014757033.1_pt1 | contig 10928 bp, 6 predicted proteins | sample 1539321 | NCBI WGS metagenome assembly ODAI01 (sample SAMN02144231, study PRJEB22623) | gut metagenome | biome: sheep rumen | host: Ovis aries | place: New Zealand | reverse complement strand
GTCAAAGCGACCAAGGTCGATTATAAAGTTTAAAGTTCAAAGACTATGACATACGAATTCTTACAGCACTACTGGTGCTTCGTCGTTGCCTTGTTAGGCGCATTACTAGTATTCTTGCTATTCGTACAGGGTGCCAACTCGATGGTGCGTTCCATAGGTCAGACCGACGAGGGGAAACGCCTCGTCATCAATTCCACAGGACGCAAGTGGGAGTTCACCTTCACCACACTGGTTACCTTCGGAGGAGCCTTCTTCGCTTCCTATCCGCTGTTCTACTCGACCTCGTTCGGTGGAGCTTACTGGTTGTGGATGATTATCCTGTTTACCTTCGTGTTGCAGGCTGTGAGTTATGAGTTCCAGAACAAGCTCGGCAACTTCCTCGGTGCTAACACGTTCCATTGGTTCCTCGTCATCAACGGACTATTAGGTCCGCTGCTCTTAGGCGGTGCCGTAGCGACCTTCTTCGAGGGTAGCAACTTCATCGTTACCAAAGAGAACTTGATTGATACAGGGTCGTTTACCCCCATCATCTCGCGCTGGGCCAATGCCTCTCACGGACTGGACGCCCTACTGAATCAGTGGGTACTGATCTTCGGATTGGCCGTCATGTTCCTGGCTCGCATATTGGGTATCCTCTATATTATTAATAATGTAGACGATAAAGAAATACGAGAGAATGCACACAGCCGCTTGTTCGGGCAGTTTGTCTGCTTCCTGATTCTCTTTGTGGCCTATCTGGTACACCTGCTGTTGAAAGACGGATTTGCCTACAACGACGAGGGCGTCATCTTCATAGAGCCTTACAAGTATCTGCACAACTTCTTAGACATGTGGCCACTTACCATTATCTTGCTCATCGGCGTAGTGCTAGTGCTCTACGGTACGGTCAAGTCGGGAATCCAAAAGACGTACACCAAGGGCATTTGGCCTGCCGGCATCGGCGTGGTGCTCGTTGTGCTGCCCTTGCTACTTATGTCAGCATGGAACCATACCGCTTACTATCCCTCTACTGCCGACCTGCAGTCGTCGTTGACCATGGCGAACTCATGTTCGAGCGAGTTTACTCTGCGCACCATGTTCTACGTATCACTGCTCGTGCCCTTCGTATTGGCATACATTGTCTATGCATGGAGAGCCATTGACAAGAAGAAGTTGGACAAGCAAGAAATCATTGATGATCACGCATATTAAACTATGACACCCAACGAACAACGTAATGAACGATTAGGCGCCAAGATGGTGAAAGCCATGCAGCGTCGCCATTTTGACGCCTACTATTGTGCCACAGCCAGTGAGGCAAAGGCGAAAGTGAATGAACTGATACCCGACGGAGCCAGTGTAACCTGGGGTGGCACGATGACGGTTCGCGATATGGACATTCCCAAGATGTTGCAGGAGCGTGGCACGCTGAAGGTATGGGACCGCGACAAGGTAGAAACGCCGGAGGAGAAACAGGAGATGTATCTGCGTGCCTTCCAGGCAGACTATTATCTGTCGTCAGCCAATGCCATTACAGAAGATGGTGTTATCGTAAACATTGACGGCAATGGCAACCGCGTGGCGGCTATCACATGGGGTCCCCAGCACGTCATCTTCGTAGTGGGCATGAACAAGGTGGCACAAGACCCAGAGGCTGCACTGAAAAGGGCGCGCAGCACGGCTGCACCCATCAATGCTGCCCGTTTTGACATCCAGACTCCTTGTCAACTGGATGGGCAATGCCACAACTGCAATTCGCCCCAAAGCATCTGTAATTATATCCATTTCCTGCGCAATTCCAGCAAACCAGGACGCATTATCGTCATTTTGGTGGGCGAAAATTTGGGGTACTGAAGATTTTTTCGTACCTTCGCAGCCATTATGATTGTATGTATCGCTGAGAAACCTAGTGTGGCAAGGGATATAGCACGTATTATCGGTGCTACCAGCTCGCACGATGGTTATATGGAAGGAAATGGCTTTCAGGTGACCTGGACATTCGGTCATCTGTGTACACTGAAAGAGCCCCACGACTACACGCCTATGTGGAAGTCGTGGAGTTTGTCTGCGCTACCCATGATTCCTGACCGCTTTGGAATCAAACTCATAGACGACCAAGGTATCAAGAAGCAGTTTTCGATTATCGAAGGACTGATGCAGAAAGCCGAGCGCATTGTGAACTGCGGTGACGCCGGACAAGAGGGTGAACTCATTCAGCGATGGGTGATGCAGAAGGCTGGTGCCAAGTGCCCAGTGAGTCGCTTGTGGATATCGTCCATGACGGACGAAGCCATTCGTGAAGGTTTCCAGAACCTGAAAGACCAGCAAGACTACCAGCCTCTCTATCTGGCTGGACTCTCCAGAGCCATTGGCGACTGGCTGCTGGGTATGAACGCCACTCGTCTATACACCTTGAAATACGGACAGAATCGTCAGGTGCTGTCAATAGGACGTGTGCAGACCCCTACCCTAGCCCTTATAGTCAATCGTCAGAAAGAGATAGACAACTTCAAGCCAGAGCCTTACTGGGTGTTGGCTACGGTCTATCGTGATACGACCTTCACAGCAACAAAGGGGAAATTCACTTCCAAGGAAGAGGGCGAGGAGGCTTTTGCCACTATCGAGGGAAAGCCTTTCGAGGTGACAAAAGTAGAGAAGAAAGAGGGTAAGGAGCAACCTCCTCAGCTCTACGACCTTACTTCGCTGCAGGTGGATTGCAATCGTAAGTTCGGCTATTCCGCAGAGATGACGCTGAACCTTATCCAGGCACTCTACGAACGGAAATTCACCACCTATCCGCGTGTGGATACACAATATCTTTCTGACGACATCTATCCCAAATGTCCACAGACGCTGAACGGACTTTATCAGACCAAGTTTGGTGGAGTGCCCGTCTATGCAGAATATATCAAACCCATTGGTGGCAAACCGCTGAAGAAAACCAAGCGCGTGTTTGATTCGTCGAAGGTGACTGACCACCATGCCATTATTCCTACAGGTGTGATTCCACAGAACCTGAGCGATACAGAACAGAAGGTGTTCGACCTCATAGCCCGTCGATTCATCGGAGTGTTCCTGCCTGATTGTAAATTCTCAACCACCACCGTACTTGGAAAGGTTGACGAGGTGGAATTCAAGGTGACGGGTAAGGAGATTCTGGACCCAGGATGGAGAGTGGTGAGGGAAGATGCCAAAAGTAAGAAGGAAGAGGGTGATGACGAGAAGAAAGACGAGGACGAGGAGCGCACTCTGCCCACCTTTGTCAAAGGGGAGAGCGGTGAGCACAAGCCAACCTTGACAGAGAAGTGGACAACACCTCCACCTTATTATAATGAGGCTTCGCTGTTGCGCGCCATGGAGACAGCCGGAAAATTTGTGGAGGACGAGACACTGCGTGCAGCCATGAAGGAAAACGGTATCGGACGTCCTTCAAGTCGTGCCAGCATCATTGAGACATTGTTCAAGCGTCGCTACATCAAACGAGAGCGTAAACGCTTGGTGGCAACACCTACAGGAATTGAACTCATAGACTTGATTCGCGAGGAATTGCTGAAGAGCTGTGAGTTGACGGGTATCTGGGAGAAGAAGTTGCGCGACATTGAGCATCAAAAATATGATGCCCAGCAGTTTATCAACGAACTGAAGCAACAGGTCACAGACATTGTCCGTGATGTGATGTCAGACTCGACGAATCGTCGCATTACCATCACGCCAGAAGAGGCCAAGAAAACAAAGAAGGGAAAAACAGATAAGTGATAAGCCTAGAGCTTAACACTTATCTGCTTACCATTATAATTAACCAGCACACCCTCAGGATTTTCCAGATTAAGAGCCTTGGGGGCATCCTTAGAAATCAGCACAACATTGAAACGACGCTGCTTCAGCATCCCATCGAACTGACCTTTGCGCTTGCCAAAGGTTAGGGTCTTGGAGGCATCATCATACGTAATGTCTATGGTGGCATACTTACCTTTCTCGTAGTTATAGTTCACGCCCTCATCTTCATAGAGTTGGAACTGACCATCCTTGCCTGCATAGACATAGAGATTAATAAGCTCAGCAGGCTTTTCATCGCAATACTGGATTTCAGGACCGAAGGGGATGATGCTGCCCTCACGGACAAAGACGGGAATGCGCTCGTAAGGTGCATCCACTATCAGGCGCTGACCACCCTGAATGAAATCTCCTGTATAGAGATTGTACCAACCCGTCTGCTTGGGGAAATAGACACTGCGGGTGCGAGCCTTATAATAACCTACAGGACAAGCCATCAAGGCAGGACCAAACATCCACTGGTCCTTGATATTCAAGACTTCACGGTCGCCATTGAAATCCATCACAAGACCACGCATCATGGTATAATCTTTCAGATGAACCCAGCCAGCCATTGAATAAAGATAAGGCATGAGGCGATAACGCAGTTTATCGTAATAGACAAACGACTGATAGCAGGGATGATTCTCGGGGGCAAGGTTCCAGATTTCACGTGTTGGCCACTGGCCATGTACGCGGAACAAAGGGATAAAGGTGCCAAACTGGCTCCAACGGGCTTGCAGCTCGCGCCACTCTTTCATGTCCTCATTTTCCACCCCTGTCTGGTTATAAAAGCCCTGGGCCTGCATATAACGATTCTCCACGCAGAAACCACCCTGGTCCATACCCCAAAAAGGCAGTCCAGACATCGAATAATTCAAACCAGCAGTCATCTGTGCGCGCATATCCTCCCAACGGGTTCCGATATCGCCACTCCATGTGGCTGTGGAATAGCGCTGTTCACCTGCAAAACCACTGCGGGTAAGCAAGAACACGCGCTGGTTAGGATTCACAGACCGCTGTCCATTGTAGATAGCATCGGCATTAACAATAGAATAGGCATTGAAATATTCTGTTGTCGTACCCAAAGCAGTAGGTCCACTCAAGGCCTTGCGATACCACATAGGCGTGCAATCGCGGACATTGGGTTCGGAGGCGTCCATCCACCAAGCATCAATATATTTACTATTTGACGATTTACCATTTGACAATTTACCAGAAAGACCTGTATAGAGGTTCTCGTCCATTTGTCGCCAGAACATTTTACGGGCACCCTCTGAATAAGCATCATAGAACGAGCCCACATAGCCAGGGCCTACCCAGTCGTGTATATCATCAACAACTGCTTGATGATACATCCAGCCGTTCTTATCGAGTTCCTTATAGTTATCGGTGTTGCAATAGAACTTAGGCCATACACTAATCATGAAACGGCCACCCATCTGATGAACACTGTCGAGCATAGCCTGCGGATTGGGGAAGCGCGAAGTCTCAAACTGATGAGAGCCCCACTGATCCTCCTTCCAATAGTTCCAGTCTTGCACAATGTTATCGCAGGGAATCTGTCGCTTGCGGAACTCGGACAAGGTGCCGACGATTTCGTCGGAAGTCTTATAGCGCTCACGACTCTGCCAGAAACCTAATGCCCACTTGGGATAGACGGGAGCCTTGCCCGTAAGGGTACGATAGCCACTGATAACCTCGTCGGCATTCTCACCTGCAATGAAATAATAGTCCATATCCTTGGCCATCTCACTCCAGATAGAGAGTCTGCGCTGGTCTTTGTTGAGCTTGGCCACGCGAAGTCCACAATAGCTGACATCACCATCGGGTTGCCACTCAATACGCAGTTGCTGGCGCTTACCCTTTGGCAATCGCTTGCGGAACTTATAGGTATTAGGATTCCATGCTGTACGCCAACGCTCAGGAACAACTTCCTTGCCACCTATATATACCTTAATATATCCTGCATAATAGAGGATAAAGTGGTATTGAGCATCCTTGGGAGCCTCGATAAAGCCCTCGTAAACAACCTTTGAACCATTCAACTGGAAACCTTTAGGTAAATTCTTAATACCACCAGGCTCTGTACGATTGGCAATCTCTGAGGCCACAGGGGTGTCGAACTCGTAATAGATAGAGTCTTCATCGCGAACCAGACGCTGACCATTCTTATCGGTATAGATTCCCGTCAAGTGCCCTTCCCTACCCTGTTTGTCATAGAGTTTAAAGGCACGTCCTAACTGCAGATAGTCATCAGGATTGCCCCATCGACAATAGCTGTAACTATCCCAGAGCAAGCCATAGTTCTTATTAGAAAGGATAAAGGGAACACTAACCTTAGTGTTATATTGGAACAAGTCTTCGTTCAGGCCTTTCATGTTCAGCTCTTCAGACTGATGTTGTCCCAGTCCATAGAAAGCCTCATCTCTTGGACTTTCAAACAGCATGCGCCAGGTAAGTCCATTGCGCTGTTCCTCAGGAACCTTTGCCACATCGGTGCCAATTTCCCGATCAGGAACACGGAAAGGTTTGAATGTCTTTCCGCGCTTGGCCTCCTTGAGCAACAATTTACCATTGGCATCAAAGAACATAACAGCACCCGTTTCCTTATTGACGCGCGCTTCCACATTGGCGGCCTTTACAGAGATGACATCACCATCAGTAACCGTGAATTTGGGCTTTGATGTCTGGGGCACAATAATCAGGCTCTGCTTCTCAGGCAACTGATTCTCTGAAGTTGCCTGCACCCTGATAATATGGTCGTTAACTACTTGCAGACGTACCACCTTGGCACCTTCTGCCTTTACTTGTTTTACAGGAATCGTCACATATTGTCCATCGATGGTATAATCAGCACCCATTATGCTTGTAACCACCAGCGACAATATTCCCAACACCCATGTTCTTAACATTTCCATTTCTTTATTTTATTTAATCTTCCATAACAATTGCTTCCTCTATCTCATCTGCCAAAGGCAGTGTAATAAAGAAGATGGTTCCTCCTCCAGGATTATCCTCCATACGGATATCTCCATCATGAGCCACCACAATATCCTTGACGACGGGCAGTCCTACATTATCAACACCAGGCAGATGGTCGAAAGCATGTACCTTATATTCGTCGCGAATACCGATTCCATTATCAGCAACCTGTATCTGCGCCTTTCCATCAGCAGTCCTGGCCACACCAACACTGATTCTACATTCTCCTGGTGCAAACTTTACAGAATTGTCAAGAAGAATATGCATCGCCTGATTAAACTCATTTTTCGCGATATCCACATCTAACTGCTTGGCAGCAGAGAGGAAAGTAACCTTGGCTTTGCTACCAATCATGTGCTGATAATCCTCACAGATATGACGAAGCATAGTCACCACATTCGTGGTTTGGCGAACCAATTTCATTTCTTCTTGAGGCTTTTCCTCCTGAACAGGAGCAGACTGCTGTTCAGCAGCCATCTTCATGCGCATTTCTCCCATCCACTGTTCCTTCTCTGTTTCACGTCGCAGATTCTCAATGTTCATACGTTGTGTCTGACGTTTCATATACCTACGACGCCATACCAGCGCAACCAGTGCGATAAAGAGGATATAGAGCAACATGGCCCAACGGGTGCGCCAAAGGGCTGGTTTGATGGTAATGTCCAATCGGCTCTCCACCTCACCCATCGTTCCATCATCGTTCAGCATACGAACACAAAGTGTATAAGAACCAGCGTGCAAGGAGTTATAGATAATATTGGGATTAAGTTCTGAGGTTCTTACCCAATTCTCGTTAAAGCCTTCCAACTTATAGACAAAACGTTTACCATTGTTGATGGTGCCAGCATCACTACCCATCTGGATGGTAAACTGGTCATTATAATTCAACGTGAGTTCACGACACTCGTCCAAAGCCTCATCAAGAATCATACGTCCATCGATTTCACGTCCCACGGGTACATCAACATCAAACAATTGTAATCCACTGAATATGGGGCGTTCCTTGCTAGATGCATCCGACAGTGCCTTGGGGTTGATAATATCCATACCGCCCTGTCCTCCAATCAGTAATAACCCATCATGAGTCAATATGGCAGAGCGCTGGTTGTACGATTCCATCTGTAAGCCATCACGATTGTTATAGCTGCGCACGGCAAAACGCCAGGTGCCATTTTCATCTAGCTGGGGGACAATTTTCGAGAGTCCATGGTCTGTTGCCACCCACATGGCATGTGCCTTGTCCTCAACGATAGAGGTGACGCTAGAGCCAAAGAGTCCTGCCTGCATATCCAGCAACTTGACACTCTTGCGCTTTTGGTCATAAGCAATGACACCAGAACTGGAACCTTGCCAGATGATGCCTCTTGAGTCTTCCATGACACAATTGGTAGATCCTGTCTGCACTGGAACACTTGGATCTTCAGGAATGATTCTGTTAGCCACCTTCCCAGTGACAGGATTTACAAAACAATAGTACCAAGAGGTACCTATTATCAGCCATCCTTTCTTAATCCACGAAATGGATGACATATAATCACTAGGCAGATTGGTATTCTTGGTATTCCAAGTACGGAACTTACCTGTCTTCAAGTCTAACATCTGGAAACCGGCTCCCAATGTAGAAATCCAGATACGATGCCACTTATCTTCCGTGATACTCCAAACGTTGTCAGTAGCCAATCCATCAGGAGCGCCCGTAAAATGATAGTTAACGATGGTAGCCTCTCCATTGGAACCTTTGACAATGCAATGCGTCAGTCCACTGTTATAACCTCCGAACCAGATGCTGCCATCGCTGGCACGACAGGAACCCACCATGATATTGCCAACCATCGGACTATTCTCTTTTGTATAGTGAGCCATTACCTCACCCGTTTTAGGATTGTATACTAAGATTCCTTTGTCGTTGGTTCCCAACCAGTAATTTCCATAGCGATCCTCACTGATGGTGTTTATATCGCCCAAATCCACATTTCTCATGGCAGCAGAACCTTCCTTATACATGTTGACGCCATTCTTATAGCTGCCCAACCACACCAGTCCTTTATCGTCGAAATAGATATTTCGCAATGTATTATCACTGATACTCGATTCGTCCAGTTTATTATTCAGGAACTGTCTCACCTGATGATTCTCCAGATCAAAGATTACCAGGCCATTATGGTCTGTGGCGCACCACACGCGTCCCTTACGATCTATCTTAATATCCCATATTTGGATGTTAGCCAGCGTTCTGTCTATCTGATATTCCTCCATCAGAGCACTCAGTCCCTTTCGCCAGTGTCTGTCGCGATTTAACTTCACATAGGAGCTCAGTTCCGTAGCCACCCATATATTATGCTTAGGATCTACACAGATTCTATAATCCCTGTTCTCTGGGCTACCATTCTCTGGCATCCACTTGTCTTCGCCTAACTTCATTTCCTGCTCACCATGCAGTCTGATTAGTACACCATTAGTTGTTACGATCAGCAGTTCTTCACCATCATCAGCAAAGTTCGAAATGGCGTATGTAGGGTTCAATTCGTTGGCGGTATAGCCTGGTTTGAAATGGGTTATCTTTTTCGTGTGCGGATTATAGTAATACAAACCCAGTTCATAGAACTTCACCCAAAAGTTCTTCCTGGCATCTATATAGACACGCTCTACACCTTGGTTGAAACCAAAGTATTTTTCCAGCTCTTGTGAGATGTTTCGCTCGAACTTCTCTGTCACAGGGTCGTAGATGCAGTAGTTCATGCCCTGTCTAACCCATAGCTTTCCATCCCAGGCTTCCATAATCTCGCTGGTATAGTTGTCGCGCATGGTTGTAGTATCACGCATATTGGCATAGAATGTCTTCACACGATAACCATCGTAGCGATTCAAACCATAGGCTGTACCTATCCATACAAAACCTCGCGAGTCACGATACACACAGTTCACCTGCGAGTTAGACAGTCCGTTACGTGTATCCAGTCTACGGAACTTCATTTCAGGGATTCCTGCATGTAAGGCCAACGACCATAACAAGGCCAACAAGATTATATAGCGTGTCTTTCTCATAATGATACCACTATTTTGCTTTGTTTTTTGCAGATGTTTCACGAATAACCAATTGCTGAGGCACTATTTCCTTATAAACCTTTGTATCACCATTGATACTCTTCAGCAATAGCTGGCAGGCTGTAACTCCCATCTCATGCGACTGGTCCTCGATAGCAGACATTTGGGGTGTAACGTAAGCTGCATGCACATCGTCTGTAAAGCCAATCAAAGCCACATCCTCTGGTATGCGCAGACCTTTATTCTTAATTGCCGTAAATGCTGCAAACGTAATGATATCATTAAAGGCAAGAATTGCATCGGGTCGGTTATCTCTATCAAGTAACTTTTCAACAGCATGGAGAGCTACCTCATAGTCAATCTTGTCACAAACAACCAAATCGCGATCAATATCCAGCCGATTCTCACGCAAGGCTTCCAAATAACCATGCTTACGACGACGTACCATATCCAGATGATTAGGACCTCCGATAAAAGCAATCCTCCGGCTACCTGTATCTATCAGATGCTGAGTAGCCATTTGGGCTGCCTCATCACCATTAGCTGTCACACTGGAGAAACGGTCCGTAAGACAAGTACGTCCGAAGAACACCAAAGGAACACCTATGTCAGAGATTTCCTGAAAATGACTATAGTCTGTTGTTGTCTGAGCCAGACAGGCTATAATGCCTTCAACGTGCATTCTCATAAAAGTATCTATAGCCTGTCGCTCATCTTCGAAATTCTCATGACTATTAGCACTCAGAACACTGTAGCCAGCACGACGGGCCTCATCCTCAATACCATCAAGGACTGCTGCATAGTAATGTGTCACCAAGTTGGGGACAACTACACCAATAATCTTCGGGGCTTCTTTACGCAAACTCTGAGCAAAGGGATTGGGGCGATAATTAAGTTTCCTCGCCAATTCCTTGACCTTTATCTGCATCTCTTTTCCTATCTCGGGAGAATCTCGCAAAGCACGACTAACCGTAGCAATACTAACACCCAATTCTACTGCTATATCCTTTAACGATGTACGATGTTGTTTTTTGATATTCATACCTCATGTTTTTTTTGTGGGAGCAAAGATAATAAAAAACTGCAAATCCGCAAACGTTTACGTG
>ODAI014567365.1_pt1 | contig 10928 bp, 12 predicted proteins | sample 1539321 | NCBI WGS metagenome assembly ODAI01 (sample SAMN02144231, study PRJEB22623) | gut metagenome | biome: sheep rumen | host: Ovis aries | place: New Zealand | reverse complement strand
TACGATAAAGATTATGATTTGAAAGACCTTCGTACCCAGGTGGGAATGGTTTTTCAGTATCCGGAGCATCAGTTGTTTGAAACTACTGTTTTTGAAGATGTAAAGTTTGGGCCGAAGAATCAGGGCTTAGATGATAAGGAAGCCACACTTCGTGCTTATGAGGCACTGCGTAGCGTGGGATTTCCGGAAGACTACTATGACCAATCGCCTTTTGAACTGTCCGGAGGACAAAAGCGTCGGGCTGCCATTGCCGGGGTTTTGGCCATGAAACCGGCAGTTTTGATTTTGGATGAGCCTACAGCAGGATTGGATCCAAAAGGTAGAGATGAGATACTGGGTCTGATTTCCGATATGCATAAAAAAACGGGAAATACTGTAATTTTGGTTTCTCATAGTATGGAGGATGTAGCGAACTATGTAGACCGAATTATTGTAATGAACGATGCAAAGGTTTATATGGATGGAACACCCAAAGAGGTATTTGGTCGGGCGAAGGATTTGGAAGAAATCGGATTGGCGGTTCCGGAAGTGACCTATCTTATGATGGAGCTGAAAAACCGCGGTTGGAATGTGGATGTAAGTGCAACCACAGTTGAAGAAGGAAAGAATGAGATTTTAAAGCTGAAAGGCATGAACGCATAAAAAATGTTTCGAGAAATAACCATTGGACAATATTATCCGGCAGAGTCCCGTCTGCATCGATTGGACCCCAGAGTGAAGCTGTTTGGTACTTTGATTTATTTAATCAGTATTTTTATTGCAAATGATATTTGGGGATTTTTGTTTTTGGCAGTGATGCTTGGAGTGGTGATCCGACTTTCAAAAGTTCCTTTTTCTTATATGGTAAAAGGACTTAAGGGAATCGTTACCCTTTTGATTATTGCCGGTGTATTTAATCTATTTATGACGCCGGGGCAGACCTTGGCACAGTTGGGACCTTTGACGATTTCCGACGTGGGATTGAAAAATGCAGTGCTTATGACGGCACGAATGATTTTTTTGATTATTGGAACGTCCATTATGACCCTTACAACAACGCCCAATCAATTAACAGATGGATTGGAAACATCCTTAGCGCCTTTGACATTGATCAATGTTCCGGTGCATGAGATTGCATTAATGATGTCTATTGCTCTTCGCTTCATTCCTATTTTAGTGGAAGAGACGGATAAAATTATGAAAGCGCAAATGGCAAGAGGAGCGGACTTTGAAAGTGGCGGCATTGTGAAAAAAGCAAAGGCCATGGTTCCTCTTTTGGTTCCCTTGTTTGTTTCTGCCTTCCGTCGTGCATCGGATTTGGCGTTGGCCATGGAAGCCAGATGTTATCACGGTGGCGAGGGAAGAACAAAAATGAAACCGCTACATTACGAAGGATATGACAAACGGGCCTATGTTTGGATTGTGTTGTATCTTTTGGCTTTGATTGTTATTAGGGTAGTTTTTTAATATGAGAGTAAAACTTGTTGTTGCATATGATGGCACCGCTTACTGCGGGTGGCAGATACAACCAAACGGTATTACGGTTCAGCAGGTGTTAAATGAAACCCTATCTCAGTTTTTTCATCAGGAAATTGCTGTGGTGGGAGCCAGCCGGACAGATTCCGGTGTTCACGCACTTTGTAATGTGTGTGCCTTTGATGTGGATACCAGGATGCCGGCGGACAAGATTTCCTATGCATTGAATCAGTTTTTGCCGGATGATATTTCTGTGGTGGCTTCGGAGGAAGTGGACAAGGACTTTCATCCCAGATTTCAAAAAGGGAAAAAGACCTACGAATACAAAATTTTAAACTCCCGTTTTCCTAATCCGGTGGAGAGACTTTATTCTTTGTTTTATCATCGACCTTTGGATGTGGAACGGATGAAAAAAGCAGCCTCCTATCTTGTGGGTGAGCATGATTTTACCAGCTTTTCGTCTATTCATGCGCAGACCAATACCTTTGTGCGAAGGGTGTATTGTTGTGATGTTGAAAAAGATGAGCGGGATATGATTACCATTCATATTGAAGGAAACGGTTTTTTGTATAATATGGTTCGCATTATTGCAGGAACCTTAATCGAAGTGGGTAACGGTCGCATCGAACCGGAAGCAATAAAGGATATTTTGGAAGCGAAGGACCGTAGTAAAGCAGGCCCCACGGCGCCACCGGAGGGATTGATGCTTATGGATATTCAATATGACACATCAAATAATAAAAATGTGATTGACAGTAAGGAAACCACGTAATATAATATAACGGCTGATGTAGTTTAGAGATAGTGTTTCATTAGCCCCGAAACCTATTTTAACTATATACACTGTAGGCACAAATATTTCGGACATTTTGTTTGTGTTTACTCCAAGTAGATTTTTAGGAGGAATTGTCATGAAGACTTATATGCCTAACCCACAGACAGTGGAAAGAAAATGGTATGTAGTAGATGCTGAAGGACAGACTTTAGGTCGCCTTTGCTCTGAAGTTGCAAAAGTTTTAAGAGGTAAGAATAAGCCTATTTTCACACCTCATGAAGATTGCGGAGATTTCGTAATCGTAGTTAATGCTGAAAAGATTAAAGTAACCGGTAAGAAGATGGATCAGAAGATCTACTATCATCATTCCGATTACGTAGGTGGTATGAAAGAGACTACCTTAAAAGATATGTTAAATAAGCATCCTGAAAGAGTTATCGAACTCGGTGTTAAGGGTATGCTTCCCAAGGGACCTCTTGGACGTCAGATGTACAAGAAGTTATTTGTATATGCAGGCGCTGATCACAAACATGAAGCTCAGAAACCTGAGACTTTAACATTTTAATAGGAGGTTCGTATAATGGCTAAGAATGAAAAGTATTACGGAACAGGTAGAAGAAAATCTTCTGTTGCCAGAGTATATTTAGTTCCCGGATCTGGAAAGATCACAATCAACAACAGAGATATCGATGAATATCTTGGACTTGAAACCTTAAAGGTTGTTGTTCGTCAGCCCCTTGTTCTTACAGGAACAGAAGGAAAGTTTGACGTAAAGGTTAACGTTAAGGGCGGTGGATACACAGGACAGGCTGGTGCTATCCGTCACGGAATCTCTCGTGCACTTCTTGAAGTAGATGGTGAATACAGACCTACTTTAAAGGCTGCTGGATTCTTAACACGTGATCCTAGAATGAAAGAACGTAAGAAGTACGGTTTGAAGAAAGCTCGTCGTGCTCCTCAGTTCAGCAAGAGATAATATCAAAACCTTGCAGCACTTGCTGCAAGGTTTTTTATTATCTCAGAATGACAATAGGCTGTGCAACACAATCAGACAACCTAAGAATAAAAGATTGATTAGGGTAAAGATAAAAATGTAGTTTCTCTTGTTAGCTTCTTCGGTATAGCCGTATTGAGTAAAGGAAATCAGGCTTGCCATAGAAGCGATGAGAGTGCCCAGGCCACCTAGGTTGGTTCCGATAATTAAATCTTTGATGTTTTCGGTGAAACCGGAGCATAAAATGGCAGCGGGTACATTTGAGATTACCTGACTTAATAGAATTGATATATAGACTTCGTTATGGTTTACCAGTCCCTGGAGCAGATTGCTGAGGGCTGGTATTCTTTTTATGTTTCCAATAAATACAAACAAAAAGATAAAGGTAAAAAGTAAAGAATAGTCCGGCTTTTTTAATACGCTTTTATCAAAAAGGAAAACAACCAAAAGAATGAGGGCCAGTCCCACGTAATAGGGAACCCATCTGGCTACCACAAACAAAGAGAAAAGAAAACAGGCAAAATACATGAACAAAAGCGCCTTTTCTTTTTTGCTTCTGGAAAAGGAAGATTGCTCTTTTAACGTTGCAGGAGATTTTTTTACAAAAATCAGTGTAAGAAAGATTAACAGTACCGCAGAAAAAAGGGTGTAAGGAAGCATCAAAAAAACAAACTCTTTTAAGGATAAGCCGGCTAAAGAGTAGAGGTACAGATTCTGGGGATTCCCCAAAGGGGTTAACATGCTTCCCAGGTTGGCGGCAACGGTTTCTAACACAATGACTATAATAAATAAATCCGGTCGCTGGGACAGTGACAGAGTCACAATGGTAAAGGGCACAAAGGTCAAAAGTGCCACATCATTTGTGATAAACATTGCGGAGAAAAAGCAAAGAAAAATCAAAACAAAGGTCACTCCACGGATGGAAGACATTTTGCCCACCAGTTGCTCGCCGATTTGACGAAAGACAAAGAGCTTTTGAAAACCTGCCATTGTTATCATAAGACAAAGTAAAATAGACAGGGTACGGTAATCAATATATTGCACATAGTTTATGTCCGGGTGCACAAAAAAGGCGGATAAAACCGCCAGTAAAAATGCAACTGATAATACAATTTGATTCTTTAAAAAGCTTTTTATGTGGTGAAATATTTCGTTCATGGTTTAAAAAATAAAATACATTACTCCGTAAATAATAATCTGATGAATCAGATAGATGGGAAGAGTATAACGTCCCAAAAAGGAAATCAGTCCCCATTTTCGAATGGGACCGAAGGATTTTTTTGCAAATCTCTGGGTTAACAGATAAAGATAATAACCTACAAAGTACAAGAAAATCCAAGGCAAAAATGAAAAATAATCCGTTGAATAAAATCCCGGGAAAGGGAATCCGAAAAAGGTGGTTACATAGTTTTTGTATAAGCTTCCGGAAAAGGTTGCAATCGGGAAACCTAAAAAGCCGAGCTGTCCCTGATTTACTCTATAAAACAGTAAGAACAGAATGAAAAATACAAGGGCTCCCATAATGGGCGTCAAGTGATTCAACTGGGATTTTATCAGAGTAGTCAAAATCATGGCGACACCTAAAAATGTAAGAATTCCAAAAATGATAATGGAATCTGGAACAAAGAAATAGGTAATCACGGATACCAAAATCCCACTGGCAAATACGATGACACCTTTGCGAATTCCATGACGGGAAAGTCCGATGGAATATCCGGAAATCAAAATAAAAGAAAAACAGATAATGCGCTCTAATAGAAACGCTCGACTGTCTGTGAACCAGGGGATGGTACGACCAAAGAGGTGCTTCAGGTCCCAAAGGGTGTGATATATGATCATAAGCACTAAGGCTAGTCCCCTTAAAAAATCCAGCCAGTTTGCGCGATGTGTTTTCTTTTGCATGTTATTTCCTCGTTTCTAATAAGTAGTAATCATCAGTCTCTTCTTCGTCCGAAGAGTAATACCAGACGAAGCAATTGTAAAATGGCAGCGGCAGCAGATGCTACATAGGTAAGGGCAGCAGCTCCCAATACTTTTTTGGTGTAACGTGCTTCTTCTGAGTCTAAAATACCAATTTCCTGGAGAATGTGATCTGCCCGTCTGGAAGCGTTAATCTCTACCGGAAGGGTGACAATCTGAAACAGCACGGACAAAGAAAAAAGGATGATTCCCAACTGAATCAATAAGGTGCTGGTTTGTCCGTTAATAAAAAGTCCGATAATAATCAATGGCCAAGCGGCGTAGGAACCAATATTGGCAGCCGGAACCAAAGCTGTTCGAAAGTTCAAAGGAAGGTATCCGGTATTGTGCTGAATAACATGTCCACATTCGTGGGCGGCCACGGAAACCGCAGCAACGGAAGTGGAGTTGTAAACAGAATCTGATAGATTTACCGTCTTAGAACGGGGGTCGTAGTGGTCTGTCAGACTTCCGTTGACGTGAACCACAGACACATCTGTAATGCCTGCATAACGTAAAATACGTTCCGCTGTTTCTCTTCCGGTGAGGTTGGTTCTGCTTCGAACCTTTGTATATTTGTTAAAAGTAGAAGTTACAAGACCCTGGGCCAAAAGACAAATAATGGCGCCAATGACAACAAGAATGTAGGTCCAATCGTAGTAAAATCCGTATCCGTAGTATCCCATAACAATTCCTCCGTTTACTCAAATTAAAGATATTATAACAGATTTTATAACGCGAAAACACCACCTGGAACCAAGGTTCACCTCTATGGCGAAGTGATTTAATCCCAAGTGGTGTATATGAATGCCCTTTGTAAGAAAGAGGAGATAACAAAGGCTAATAGGTAAAGGTTCTTTTCTTTGGCGGCCCGTAAGTAATGGGCGCGTGATCCTCGCTGTGTACGTAAATAGCTCCAAACTGTTCTTCAAAAGTATCTTCTTTTTTTATCTTTTTTTCTTTTTCCTTTTGGTCGATTCGTTTCTTTTCATCCTTATCGTTCCGGCTCATTGAAGCCATCACAACCGGTGCGACCATATTTGTTGTAAATCCATCCATGTTACACACCTCCTTATTGCCTGCCTTGGCACCCTATCACAGGGTAAACGGTGTACCGGTTCTTCTATTTCATATATCGACTCTTTTTTAGAAAACTTAATAAGTATTCTGATAATTTATAAATATATTATATAATTTTTGAAAGTAAAATACAAATACTTAATTTGACAGGCAAAACACAGATGGGGAATATTAAACACATTATGACATTTGTCACTATATTTTTTTCCGGTTCTTTGCTATAATCTCACATAGTGTAATTTAGAAAGAGGTGCTTTATGAGCGCAATAGCAGTAAAAGAAGTTAAGGAGCGGGTAATTGCTGACAATGATGTTGTGGCTGAGTCCGTTCGTGAAAAGTTAAAGAATAAAAAAGTGTTTTTCGTAAATCTTATGGCTTCTCCCGGAGCCGGAAAGACTACCACTTTGGTTCGTACCATTAAAGCTTTACAGCCGGAGTTTAAGGTTGGCGTTATGGAAGCGGATGTGGATTCCAAAGTAGATGCTGAGACAGTTGCTGAAACCGGAGCGAAGGTGATTCAGCTTCACACCGGCGGAAGCTGCCACATGGACGCAGATATGACGGAACGTGGTTTGGACTCTTTGGGTTTGGAAGATGTGGACGTTGTATTTTTGGAAAACGTTGGGAATCTTGTTTGCCCTGCAGAGTTTGATGTGGGAGCTGCAAAAAAGGTTATGATTTTATCTGTGCCGGAAGGACATGACAAACCTTTAAAATATCCTTTAATGTTTACGGTAAGCGATTGCCTTTTGATTAATAAGATGGATACCGCACCGGTATTTGATTTTGATATGGATAAGTTGAAAGAGTATGTGGGAAATCTCAATCCCAATATGCCAATCATACCTGTTTCTTCATTAAAAGGTGACGGCTTTGATCAGTGGATTGACTGGTTGAAAAGTGAAATCAAAGCATGGAAGGAGCTGGCGTAAATGGCAAGAGTAATCGAGTTACACAAAAGCGTTACGGAGTCCAACGACAGAGATGCGGATGCACTTCGCAGCGATTTAAAAGATCAGGGAGTTTTTCTTATTAATATTATGAGCTCTCCCGGTTCGGGAAAGACCACACTTTTGTCCCGTACCATTTCCGATATGAAGGACGATACCAATATTGCGGTATTGGAAGCAGATATTGAATCTGATGTGGATGCAGTTAAAATTGAAAATCTGGGAGCGAAAGCGATTCAGGTGCATACCGATGGAATGTGTCACATGGATGCAGGTATGACAAGACGCGGTTTGGAAGGAATGGATCTTTCCGATGTGGATTTGGCATTTTTGGAAAATGTTGGAAATTTGATTTGCCCTGCAGAATTTGATACTGGTGCTCATAAAAACGTTATGATTTTATCTGTGCCGGAAGGGGACGACAAACCTTTAAAATATCCTTTGATGTTTTCTATGGTAGATGCCCTTTTGATTACAAAGATGGACACAAAGGAATACTTCACCTTTGATTTGGATTTGTGCATGGACCATGTAAAGAAGTTGAATAAAGATATTAAAATTTTCCCTGTTTCCGCTAAAACCGGAGAGGGAATGGAAGCTTGGGAAAACTGGCTTCGAGATAACTTATTTTAGTGAATCGTATTGTGGAGAATATTTTTTAATAGGAGGAATTGATTATGCCTATGCCTGAACAGACAATCGAGTTTCGTTATGATACTCAGTTATTATTGGATCAGTATGTAAATGATGGCGATGACGCAGATGATGTTGCAGATGATTTGACCGATGAGATTAGAGAGTATTTGTTGGACAACATCAAAGGTGATTCCATGGTAATTGCCGGAGACAGCGGTGAAGATGAAAATGGTGAAAAGGCCATTATTAAGCTTCATTATCACACCAACGAACCTTGGGATGTGTTGTCTTACTGCAGAACTCACGGAGAAATCTATGACATTGTGGTGGAAGATATGGACCGTCAGTCCAGAGATTTAAAAGGTTAAAATAACCATTAAAATTCAGAACGAAAACAGCCCGAGTACTTCGGGCTGATTTTTTCGAAAAGAAAAGCAGGTAGAAAATTGGATAATAAAAAAGAATTGAAACGACGAATAGGGGTTACAATTTTTTTGATGCTGGCAGCCGTGGGAATTTGGGCGTACAGTTATTTAACTGAATACTATGAAGCGGAGCCGGAAGCGTTGGAAGTGTTAGAAGAGGGAAAAGACACCGGCACGATTTACGCGTCAGCTTCCGATAGCGAGAATCTTATTTTAAAAGCGGACGGGGAAACAGATACGGGAATTGTTTTTTATCCCGGTGGAAAAGTAGAATATACGGCATACTTACCTCTTTTAGAACAGCTAAGAGAGCAGGGGTATGATATTGTTTTAGTAAAGATGCCATTTAATCTGGCGTTTTTCGATATGAACGCAGCAGAAGATGTGCTTGACAATATGGATGAGGAATTGCCGGAAGTAAAGAATTGGTACATTATGGGACATTCTCTTGGTGGAGTGGCGGCGTCTTCTTTTGCGGCGGATGAAAGTGATTCCATTGCCGGATTGATTTTATTGGGAGCCTATGATTATGGAAAGTATGATGAAAGCAACACCTTGATTGTGTACGGTTCCAATGATGTCAAATTGGATTTGGATAAAATCCATGAAGATAAAAGCGAAGTGGTAGAAATCGACGGTGGAAACCATGCCTGGTTTGGAAATTACGGAGAGCAGGATGGAGACGGTGAAGCTACCATTTCTCACCAAGAACAACAGGATATTACAACAGAAACCATTTCCCAGTGGTTGAGTTAATGACACACAAGTGTAATAGCAGACGGATAAAAATAGATTCGTCTGCTTTTTGTTTTGAAAAAAATACAAGAAAAAAACCCCTCAGGGGGGATAATACACACTTATCCCGCCGTGTCTATTGACAATACTTTGGCTAGCAAAGTACAATATAGGTACATAAATACACACTTGTCAATTTTTTAACGAAGATGAACATGCGCAAGAATTATTTATAAGATTTTATTGTGGTGTCCATCATTTTTTATGTTTATATGTGGATTTATTTCACGATGGGGTATTCAAAATTGATGGGTGTTTAGAAAAGTATGTAATTTTAAAGTATATTCATAATGGAGGGAAACGAGTATGGCAGATTATGAAAAGATGGGCTTTACCAAGCCTGCTGACTGGCCGGAACCAACCAGAGATAATACGGAAGTGACTTATCCTATCAGACCGTATTTTGCAACAGCAGAGACAGAGAATTTAAGAGAGCCTATCGTAAAGTTAGGAACAATGATTACTGACCGAGCTTTACAGAAATTAGGATTGAAGAAAATCACAGGAGAGGATCCTGAATACTGGGCACTTTCAAAAATCGTTACTGACGAAGAAGCAGAAGTTGCTCTTACAATGGGATGTCGTCAGCCTAAATTCTTCGAAGAGATTCAGGAGTTAAATCCTAATCACTCACCTGAACACTTACAGGAATTATTGGACCATATGTCATGGACCGGTATTATTGAGTGGAACAATGAAAACTTAGATGGAAAGAATCCTGAAGGAAAACGTCGTTACGTTGTTCCCAGATACGTTCCCGGATCAGCTGAGTTCACAAACATGAACTTGGATTTGATTGATGAATATCCTGAAATGGGACTTTTCTTCCACATGATGACAAAGCTTCCTCTTGAGAAGGTAACACACATGGTTCCCCTTGGTGGTGCCGGAATTGGTATGCATGTTATCCCGGTTGAAAAAGCAATCGAAATGGAAAATGAGTCTGTAGATGTTGAGCATATTTCTTATTGGTTAAAGAAGTATAACGGACACGTTGCAAAGAGCCCTTGCTCATGTCGTCGTAGCCGTAAGACCTATGATGAAGGTTGCGGTGATGATGAAATGGGTTGGTGTATCGCTATCGGTGATATGGCTGACTACGTTGTTGAAACCAACAAGGGTGGCGTGTACATCACTGTTGAAGAAGCATTGGATATCTTCCAGCGTGCAGAAGACAACGGTTTCGTTCATCAGATTACAAATATCGATGGTAAGGACAAGATCTTTGCTATTTGTAACTGTAACGTTAACGTATGCTACGCTCTTCGTACATCTCAGTTATTTAATACACCGAATATGTCACGTTCCGCTTATGTGGCTCGTGTTGAAAAAGAAAACTGCGTTGCTTGTGGACGTTGTGTTGAGTTCTGTCCTGCAGGTGCAGTTAAACTTGGTCAGAAGCTTTGCCTAAAGAACGGTGAAGAACAGACCTATCCTAAGCAGGTTCTTCCTTCTCAGGCAAAATGGGGACCTCATATGTGGGCAAACAACTATCGTAACGACAACCGTAAAGAATCTTACGATACAGGTACAGCTCCTTGTAAGACAGCTTGTCCTGCACATATCGCAATTCAGGGTTACTTAAAGATGGCTTCTCAGGGAAGATATCAGGATGCTTTGGCTTTGATTAAGAAGAACAATCCGCTTCCTGCAGTTTGTGGTCATATTTGTAACCGTCGTTGTGAAGATGCTTGTACAAGAGGTAGAGTTGATCAGGCTATCGCTATTGATGAAGTTAAGAAATTCGTTGCTATGCAGGATTTGAATGCAGAGACACGTTACATCCCTAAGAAGGTTATCCCTAAGGTTGATGGTGACTTCTCTGAAGATAAGGTAGCTATTATCGGTGCAGGTCCTGC
>ODAI013738590.1_pt1 | contig 10928 bp, 11 predicted proteins | sample 1539321 | NCBI WGS metagenome assembly ODAI01 (sample SAMN02144231, study PRJEB22623) | gut metagenome | biome: sheep rumen | host: Ovis aries | place: New Zealand | reverse complement strand
TGATGACCACCTTCTCCCCTTTTTTGATATCCTGTGTGATCCCGTTGAGGACATTGTTGCCGCCAAAAGACTTCCTGAGATCGTCCACATGGATCATGACCTCTCCCAGCTGAACGGGCGTATGTCCCGGCTGAATGGTTTTCTTAGCGTCTGTCACTTTGTCTCATCCTCCTCTCCAGAATTCCCTGAAGCTTCGTCAGGATCATGACCACTGTCAGGTACATGATCGCGATGCCGATGTAGGGCATGAAGGCCTGGTAGGTCTTGGCCTGGATCTGCTGCGCCGCCTTGGTCAGGTCCGTAAGTCCGATGACCGTGACAAGGGAGGTGTCCTTGAACAGCGTGATCAGCTCATTGCCGAGCGCGGGCAGGATGTTCTTGATCGCCTGCGGGATGATGATATCCTTCATGACGGTGATGTAATCCATGCCGAGGCTGCGCCCCGCTTCCATCTGTCCGGGATCGATCGACATGATGCCGCTCCTTATGATCTCCGCAGTGTAGGCGCCGGAGTTGATGCCCAGCGAGAGGATCGCGACGCCGACAAGGTTGCGGCTGGACCTGAAAATAACGAAGCCCATGATCAGCAGCTGTACCATCATCGGTGTTCCGCGGATCACTGTCGTATAGAACTCACAGATCTTGTTGATGATCCCGAGAAGAACACGGCGGTCCGTGCTCCTCTGCTGGTCATGAAGTGTGCGGATCACGGCTACAAGGATCCCGAGGATGACGCCGATGCACAGTGCGCCGAGCGTCACCGTGAAAGAGACGCCAATGCCTGCCAGGTAGCGCTGCCATCGGTCCGCCTCGATGAAGCTCTGGTGGAACTGCGAAGCCAGGTCTGAGAATAAAGTGCCCAATGTGGTACCTCCGAATGCGAATTATGATGCAAAATACAGATGCAAATAGAAGATCGCCATGGCCGGAACCGTCACCGGACCGGGCATGGCGATACAGTTTGTTTTGTAATGGATCTCAGTAATGGATCATCTACCCGTAAATATTGCATGGACGAACAGCCGCCGGCTGTCTTTTGCATTATTCCGCAGTGATGTACTTGTCAACGATCGTCTGCACGGAACCGTCTGCGATAAGTTCCTTCAGCGCGTTGTTGACCGCATCGCGGAGCGCCGGGTTGTCCTTGGAAATACCGATCGCGTAGTTCTCGACGATGTACTCGGTATCAAGGATCTTCAGGCCGTCATTGACTGCCACGAATGCCTTGGCGGGCTCGTTGTCGATAACGACTGCGTCGACCTTGCCGCCCTTGAGGGCCTCGATCGCCATTGCGCCGTTCGTATAGGAAGTGACGTGGTCTTCGCCGTAGCCGCCGTCCTCAACGGGAGCGGAGCAGTAGATATAACCTGTGGTGCCGTCCTGCACGCCGATCATCTTGTCGTTGGCAAGATCATCAACGGTCTGGATATCGGAACCCTCGGGAACGATGATGACCTGGACGCCTGTCGCGTAGGACTCGGTGAAATCAACGTTCTTCATGCGCTCCTCGGTAACAGTCAGGCCAGCCATGGCGATGTCCGCCTTGCCGCTCTGGACGGAAGTGATGACGGAGCCGAACTCCATGTCGTCGACAACGAGCTCAAGGCCGAGCTTCTGCGCGATCATGGTCGCGATCTCGACGTCGATGCCCTCGTAACCGCCGTTGTCGGAAGTCATCTCGTAGGGCGGGAACGCCGCGTTGGTCGCCATGTGGAGCTCGCCTGCAGCAACAGTCGTGAACGCTGCGTCTGTCTGGGCCTCTGCCTCGGGTGCCTCAGCCTCTTCTGTCTGAGCTTCAGCTTCAGCTGCCGGCTCCGCCGCGGGAGCGGCTGCAGGAGCATTGGAGCTTCCGCCGCATGCCGCCAGCGAAACAGCCATCATGCCGGCAAGGATCATTGCAAAATACTTCTTCATAATATTCTCCTCCTAAGTTCTTCACGTCACTGCCTGTGATCCCCGGATACCTGCAGGCGGCAGTGACCTGTATAAAAATAAGTGTTCTAATGTATAAAATACATCAAAACTTTATCTATTATATTCAGAAGAAGTCCTGACTGCAACAAAAATCTGACAAAAACAGTTCACCGGCAGTCTTTTTTCTTTCGATACGCCGCAGAAGGCTATATACTATAGAAAGAAACGCGGCAGGAGGAGAGGAGACGGGGACAGTTCTCTGACTCCCTGGAAAGAGGATCGGAAATGGAAGCAAAGATCAGGAAACACCGGCACACGCTGTTCATCGCGGGGTACGCCGCCATATTATTAGGCATCTGGGATACCGTGAAGACGATCCTGAACCTTACGATTAGACAGCCTCTGTTCAAGCAGGTCGAGCAGCAGGCGGCAGCTTATACGCATGAAGCAATGATATTATCCGCAGTCTTCGCGGGCGTGTTCATTTTCATTCTCACAGTGATACTGATGTCCATCCGGCTCACAATAGGACGCGCCGCGATCAGGCTGGGAATGGGAAAAGAAATAAAGTGCGGCGTGATGGTCTTCTGGGCAGTTGTGCTCCTCCTTGCTAACGCGTCAGGCTCCGTTTTATCGATCTTCGGGATCATCAGAGGGGGGGATGTCCTCGATTTGACGAGCTCTTTCCTGATAGACCTGACCACGTTCTTCATGATGGCATGGATACTGACAGCGCTCTATAAATTAAAGAAGCTCCTCGTACAGACCGGCGGGTAAAGAACTGCCCCGCAGCTCACGAAGAACGCTTCGACATGCCTTACCGGAGGGAACGATGCAGATCGACTTTCATTATTACGCCACATACTGCGCCGCATATCTGGCCGGATTCTCACACGAAGAGTGTATGGAGATCTGCAGCAGCGCCCAGTTCACGGACTGCTGTTCCGTGACGCTGCTGTCCGGGATCGGCGCACCGCTCTCCGCCGCAACGACGCAGCTGCAGCTGGAGATCATGGACGCGAAGGCGGATATTCTCAGTCTGCAGAATATTACAAGGATCTGGGCGTCCTTCCATTTCCTGCCCCGGGACCTCTCCGCGGACGTACCCGGAGGATCCGGGCTATACAAGAACAAGTACCGGCTGATCTGCGGTCCCGACAGCGACCTTCTTGCCGCCACGGTAGAGCTGGCAAAAGACAAAAGCCTGCAGGCCGCCGGCATCGCGATGCATGTTCTCGCGGATACCTGGGCGCATCGCTATTTTGCCGGAACGCCGTCGATGGTGATCAACAATACGGATTACGATTTCTTCGAGCTGATACCGGAGGGAGATTCCTATACGGAGAGACGGGTCACTTTCCGGCACAACCCCTCCGCGGGCGACGATCTCGAAAAGAGCATCTATACCAATACGGTCTACCAGTTCAGCGAGAATTCCGTCATGTGCCTGGGGCACGGAAGGGCAGGACACCTGCCGGATTACAGTTTTATCCGCTACCGGTATCTGCCGGCCTGGGCGGGCTACGAGGCGGTCGTCAAGGACAACCCTTCGGAATACTACAACGCGTTCTGCCAGATGATCTACGCGATGCGGTACCTGCGGGGAGATCTCCCCACCTTCGAGAAGGGCGTCTACGACACTGAGACCGCGGCTCCGTGGGAGAAGGAGATCCGGTGGATCCTCACAAAGCGGCAGCCGGACGCCAGCGCGGACTGGAAAGCGCTCGGGGAACTGCTGTCGGGCCAGGAGATCCCTGCGTTCGACACCGCGCCTTTTACGCAGGACTACCGGAAAGCGGACAAAGCGGACAGGGATGAAACGGTCCTGGGAAAGTTCATTATTGCGGCTCTGGCACAGAAAAGCATGGTCACGAACAGGATCTGGAAGTCCGGGAACCTGCTGGCGGGCTATTCGGTGGACTACATGCAGGAGGGATTCAGGGGGCTTCGGGATTTCCAAAAGCTGGTCGAGATCTCACTCATGAACAGACAGAAGTGATCCGGAGGTTACAATGAGTTATTTACAGCGTGTCAAGAGTTTCATGGAAGGTGTGGGGATGCTGCTCGCTATACTGATCCTCATGCTTTCCGACGAGAGCGGCGCTTCCTGGGTCGTTTTCATACTCGCCCTTTCCCTGATCCTGAAGGGGATCCGTTCACTGGTCTATTATTTTATGATGGCGCGGTTCATGGTGGGCGGGCTGACAGCGCTCTTTGCCGGCGCCTTCCTGATCGACTTCGGAATACTCTCGATCTCCCTGGCTGACGAAGCCAGGATATACATTTTCCTGTATCTGGCGGGATGGAACGCGTTCTCCGGCCTGATCTCGCTCCTGCGGGCATGGGAATCCTACAGGAACAAGGGAAGGTCATGGATCCTGAACACCCTTTACGGCATTGTCAATATCGGGATCCTGATATGCTGCTTCATCTTCCGGGACAGCCCCACGACACTGGCCACCCTGTACTGCGCCGGTCTCGGTTACTCCGGCATTCTGAGGATCATCAACGCCTTCCGGCGCACGGAAATCGTATACATTCAGTAGAGCAAAAAGGTTTAATCATGTTTTTAAGACGCCAAAAATTCGAAAAACACAGTATTGTCTACAAACTGGGGTATGCCTCCGTAGACGAGGTCTCTGAAATAATAGAGGACTTTCTCACTTCCCTGAAAGCGGAAAAGAACAATATCCTGAGGATACGCCTTTCCGTCGAGGAGGCTCTGCTCCGCTGGATCGACCATTGCGAGCCCGGGACCGAATTCCGTCTGGAGACCGGAGTGCAGTGGAACCGGCCTTTTATCATCCTCAAGCTCTGGGGGCCGGAATACAACCCTCTGATCGAGTCGCGGGACGAGTCCGGCGTCTGGGTCGGCGAACTTCTCGGCGATGTGGGCCTGGTACCGGTCTACCGCTACATCAACAGCTGTAATGTCATCCAGCTCCTGCTCCGTCGTCCCCGCACAAATCCGGGCATCACTTTGCTCGCCTTCGCGATGGCAGGTACGATCGCCGGCTTCGTACTGAACTATGTCCTCTCTTCCGGCGTCGAATCATTCCTGACCACCACGATCCTGACACCTTTCCAGGATACTTTTATCCGGATCCTGAACGCCGTCTCCGCGCCGGTCCTGTTCCTGTCGATCCTCATGACCGTCTGCACCGCCGGGAGCATCTCCGTCGCAGGAATGAGCGGAATGAAGATAATCTCACGTTTTCTCCGTTACAGCACCGTGTTCACCACGATCACCTTATTCCTCTGTCAGCCGTTCTTCTCCGTCAGGCTGGGTACGGCCGCCCTTTCGAGACGTGAGATCTCGACTGTACTGGGTTTCTTTCTGAGTATCATTCCGGGTGACGTGCTCTCACCCTTCATAGCGGGCGATTTTACGCAGATCATCGTTGTCGGGCTGGTGATCGGCACCGGCCTTGTGCTCGCCGGCGCCAAAGTACAGACGCTGGTCACGATCATCGAGGAGGCCAACACGACGGGCCTTTTGATCGCCGAGTGGATCAGCGACCTGTTCCCGGGCTTTGTCGCTCTCCTCATCGTTCTCGGTATTTTGAACAATACGGCATACATGCTGATCGGGATCTGGAGGCCGGCGCTCCTGATCACAGTCTTCTCCCTGCTGGCGCTGTTCCTGCGGATGCTGCGCATCAGGCTCCTTTTCGGTGTTCCCATGCACAGGCTCTGGGCCAAGATGCGGGAATCTTTCCTGCTCTCCCTGAAGACTTTCTCCGTTGAGACCTCGTTCTCGACCAACCTCAACTGCTGCGAGAAAAAGCTCGGCATCAGCAGGCAGCTGACCTCCTACGGACTTCCCATCGGCCTCATCTGCTTCATGCCGGTGAGCACGGTCGCCTCCACGATCCTGACGCTCTACTCGGCGGAATGCTATGACGTTCCGGTCTCGACCGTCTGGATGATCATGGCGCTGTTCCTCGCCGTGACGCTGGCGGCCGCCGGCCCGCCAATGGCAGGCATCGGGATCCTGACGTATACGGTCATGTTCAGCAACCTCGGCATCCCCGCGCAGGCGCTGACGATCGTGCTGATGGGCGATATTATGATGGGATTTGTGATCTATCCGGTCAACCAGGCTTTGCTGCAGCTGGACCTGATACTCGTCGCGGAGCGGGAGAAGCTTCTGGACAGGGATGTGCTGGTGAAATGAGCGGCAAGAAAATGCCACCTCTTCAGGCTTCGTAATAAAGGTACGCGCCGACCTGGTTGGCTTCGCTTCCGAAGCGGCACCGCACGAGCTCCGGCTTAGGCAGCCCGGGGTCAAAATAGAGCCCGGAGTCCGCATACAGATCATCCAGCTCGCGCTTTAACGTCTCAAGGAGGACCGGCTGCGCGCTGATCCCGCCGCCGACTGCTATGCGCTCCATGTCGAGCAGGATCGTCAGGTCCGCGATGTGCTTGGCGACGACCCTTGAGAAGCCTCTGAGCGCTTCGGCCGCCTCGGGCTCGCCTCCGTTCACTCGCTCAAAAAAGAGCCTTCCGTCGATCCCCTCTTCCTCCGCGATCCCGCGGAGCCTTTTGTACCGGTTCAACAGCCCCGTCGTGCTGCACGCGATTCCCACGGTGTTCTCCGGGTCTTCCCATTTATCATACTGAACGCGCATGAAGCTGTACTCTCCTGCTGTCCCGTGGACGCCGCTGATGACTTTCCCGTCCACGATCACTCCGCCGCCGACGCCGGTCCCGAAGATATAGACGCCTGCATTCCTGCAGCCCCGGAGCGAGCCGAGCTGCAGTTCCGCGAGGGCGGCGCACTTGCCGTCATTCGCTATTTTGACAGGGCAGCCGCAGATTGCGGAAAGCTCAGGCGCAATGCTCCTCCGGTGGTTGAACTTAAGGTAGCCGCCGCCGCTGCAGTAACCCGTCTCCGTATTGATAAAGCCGGGAAGGCTCATCGCGATCCCGTCCGTCTCCGCTTCATATCTTCGGTAGATCTCCTCGATGACAGCAAAAAAGTGCTCCTGCGTATCCAATGGCGTCGGCACTTCGCCGCTGTGCCTTCGTTTCAATGTCTCATCCATTACAGAATACTTGATCGCCGTGCCGCCGACGTCGAACACCATCCGCGCCATGTATGCTCCTTTCTGCCCCCCGGTCACCCGAGGCCTCTGTCACTTGTGATACTTCCTTCCGTTCAGGATCATGAACCCCCTGTAGACCTGCTCCAGCACCAGCACCCTCGTCATCAGGTGCGTAAAAGTGAGGTCAGAGAGCTTCCAGCGCACATTGGCCCGTGAAACCAGCGCCGGGGAAGGGCCGAGCGAGCCCGCGATCACGAATACGAGATCCGATCCGGAAGAAGACCAGCCCCCGAGCTTCTCCGCGAACGCTTCACTGCTCCAGCTCTCTCCGTGCAAATCGAGCAGGACGACAAGGTCGGAGTCCCTTATCTGGGCGAGCGCGCGCTCACCCTCTTTTTCTTTGGCAAGCGCCGCCTCCTTCTCGCGCTCGACCCGCTCGTTGGGCTCGTCGCGGACTTCGAGGATCTGTATTTTGGCAAAAGAGCGGAGCCGCTTCGTATATTCCTCTTCCAATAAGTGAAGAGCTTTATCTTTCATCTTTCCGATGCAGAGAATTCGGATCATAGGGCGTCCTTTCCGGCGCGCGATCCGGCGGCCGGCCCGAAATGCCGCCCGCGGGTGCGCCGCGCTTAGGAAAAGGATAGCATACCTCGCGGAATTGTGGTACGGTTACGGTAATGAAATTGCGCCGGAGGGAAGCAAATGTACTATCAGATCAAAGAAACTCTCACCCCGTGTACCATCGAGGACATCATCGGCCGCAAGCCCGGAGACCCGCCTTACGTCGTCATCACGGACCCGGAGACCTGGAACAGGACCAAGGACCAGTTCGACATGGTCATCGACATGGAAATGGACCCGTCTGATGTGCTGGAGACGAAAGCGATCGTCAACTTTGACTCCCTGACGGGGACCTTCTGCGTGCCCCGCAGCTCGGATATATCCGGAAACCCTCACCGCTCGGCGTTCGCGCTGGACGAAAAGGGCATCATCTTCATCGAGAACGGCGAGTTCGCCGCCAAAATAGTGCAGAAGATCAGCTGGCGCAAGAGATGGCGGCTCCCCTCCCTGGAGCGGTTCCTCTATGACTTCCTGGAAACGCTCATCGCCAGAGACCTGCGGCTCCTGAACGCGACGGAGCAGGAACTCGCGCTGATCGAGGACGAGATCCTCGAGGGAGGACTTGAGAAATATCCGGATAAGCTCAACGACATCCGCACATTTCTTATGGATATGCGGATCCACTATGAGCAGCTGCTGGATTTTGGCCAGGAACTGGAGGAGAACGAGAACGGATTCTTCAAAGATGAGAACCTTCGCTATTTTCGCCTGTTCACAGAGAGAGTGATGCGGCTCATGGACCAGGTCAATTCCCTCAGGGACTACACGGTGCAGCTGAGGGAGCTGTTCTCGACACAGCTGGACATCCGCATGAACCGGATCATGACCTTACTGACGATCGTGACGGTGATCTTCATGCCGCTGACGCTGATCGCGGGCTGGTACGGGATGAACTTCGTCTACATGCCGGAACTCAAATGGAGATACGGCTATCTGGCGGTCTTTGTTGTGAGTGCGGCGATCCTGATCGGGAGCGTCGCGTGGTTCAGGAAGAGGAAGTGGCTGTGAGCTGGCGGGACGCGCAGTGAGACGTTCCCTGCCGATGCGTCTCCCGCAGAGAATGCCGGTGCATCTCCCGCAGGGAATGCCGGCGTATCTCCCGCAGGGAATGCCGGCGCATTCTCCACAGAAAGGTCATAATTATGAAAGTCTTCGACTTTGACAACACGCTCTACCGCGGGGAGAGCTCGCTGGATTTTTCCCTGTTCATGATCAGGGCCAACAAGCGGATCCTGCTCTATCTGCCGGTCATCGCGTCCAATACGATCAGATATAAGCTGTGCCTCGTGGACCGGCAGGAGCTGGGTGATTCGATCAATAAATATATGAAGATCATCGTCCGCAGCAAGCAGGAGATGCTCGACCTGGTGGAGGCCTTCTGGGCCACGCACAGTTCCAATCTTGACCGGAACATGATCGCCCGCATCCGCCCGGAGGACATCATCATCACGGCCGGGCCGGATTTTCTTCTGGATGGCATCAAAGAACGGCTGCACACGCAGAATATCATCAGTTCCGTGGTCGACCTGGACCGCCGCGAGATCCTGCATTTCAATTTCAAGGACAATAAAGTGCTCAGATTCAGGGAACTGTACGGGGACCGGAAGATCGACGCGTTCTACACGGATTCCTATAATGACAAGGCGATGATGGACATCTCGGAGAAGGTGTACCTTATTAAGAACGGAAAAGGGAAGCGGATCAAGTGATTCCTGCGGCATGTGACACCTCCACAGAGGCGTGCCGGGGGCGGTCGCATCATCAAATGCGACAGCCCCCATTTTGTATCATCCGATCAGCTCATCGATCGACTGCATAAGACGCGCGCCTCCGTCAGGCGCTGGCTCTTCGGTATTTTCCTGTACTTCCTGTTTCTGTCCGAACGGCAGCTCGAGCTCGAAACCGAAGACATAAAGCTTGTTGTCCCCGGACTGGATGCGGTAGAAGATCCCGTACAGCAGCATCAGGAGCACCAGGCCGAGCAGGATCATATTGCTGCGGTGAATATTGTTTGAACCACGCATAAAACTATCCCCCTGTATCTTTCTGTTCTGCACCCGTAGAGGTGAGAAGTATCTCAAACATTATAGCAGATTATGCCCGGAATGTGACCCGGGTGTTACCCGGCTTCGCACCGGGTAACCCGGGTGGTGCCCGGCTTCGCGCCGGGGAACAGGGCTGACAGGGAGATTACCCCCTGTCAAACCCCTGTCGGCCCCCTTTCACACCTCTGTCAGACCGTCAGGTCCCTGATCCAGATCCCCCTGTTCATGAGGACCGATCCGATCGCGATCTTGATCATTTCCAGCGACATCACAATTGCATACATGGGCAGGATCGGCACCTGCGTATAGCGCGACAGATACCATGCCATCGGAATGGACGCCGCCCAGCAGAAGCAGGAATCGAACAGGAAGGTAATGAATGTTTTGCCGCCTGAACGGATGATGAAGTACGCCGCGTTGTTAAAAGCATGGACCGGCATGAAAGCCGCGGCTATTAAGATCAGCCCGGTCGCCAGGGCGCGGATCTCTCCCGTCGTGTTGTAGATCTTCGGGAACACCCCGGAGACCATCATCATCAGAGCTGCGGAAAAGACGCATAGAATTACGGAAAAGAAAGTCAGCCTCCAGGCCTCCTCTTTGAGCTCTTTGCTGTGTGATTCCCCTAATTCGCCTATCTTTTGACCCATGATGATCGCGGTCGCCATTCCCATCGCTATGAATGCGACATTGAACACGTTGGCGATCGTCTGGGAGATGTTGAGCGCCGAGACGACTGACAGGCCCCGCACGCTGTAGCACTGGGTCAGCGTTGCCTGCCCGCCCGACCAGAGCGCCTCGTTGACAAGGAGCGGCGTCCCTTTCCGGATGCAGTCCAGGACCAGCCGCCCCGGCACGTACAGGCTCCGGTACGCCCCGTCAATGAACGGCAGTTTCGCCGCGTGCGTGTGTGCCCATGCCAAAATATAGACAAGTTCAACGAATCTGGCGATCACTGTCGCTGCAGCCGCTCCTACGACGCCGAGCGCCGGCGCGCCGAATTTTCCGTAGATCAGCGTGTAGTTGCCCGCCAGGTTCACCCCGACCGCGAGGAAGGTCGCGATCATCGGCGCAATGGTCTCCCCGTGGGAGCGGATCGTCGTGCTATACGCCTGCGTTACCGCGAAGGGCAGAAAGCCCAGGCACATTACGGACAGATACTGCAGAGCCGCCCGCATCGTGCCCTGAGTGGAACCTCCGCCTCCGTCTTCATGCAGGTAGAGGCCGATCAGCGACTGTCCGTACAGCATGAAGACCGCTATGCCCGCTGCCACAAGCAGCAGAGACATCATGATCTGCAGGC
>ODAI013719908.1_pt1 | contig 10928 bp, 9 predicted proteins | sample 1539321 | NCBI WGS metagenome assembly ODAI01 (sample SAMN02144231, study PRJEB22623) | gut metagenome | biome: sheep rumen | host: Ovis aries | place: New Zealand | reverse complement strand
CAGTTAGCCGCATTCTTAAGGCAGCCGGTGCAGAAGTATACAAGGTAGACCTTATCAATAACCGCGGTGTTCATATCTGTAAATCTATGCTCGCATATAAGCTCTTTCACGAGGCAAAGGGTGATACACCGGAAAGCCTTGGCATGAAGGGCGACCACTTTGTTGGTCAGTGCTATGTTGAGTTTGACAAATACCTCAAGGGCGAAAAAGATAAGCCTGAAACTGCACATCCTGAAGCAAATCAGATGGCAGAAGATATGCTGATTAAGTGGGAAGCAGGCGATGCAGAAGTTCGTGCCCTCTGGGAAAAAATGAATGGCTGGACTTTCGACGGTGTAAAGAAAACCTATGAGCGCACTGGTATCAGCTTTGATAAATACTACTTTGAAAGCGAAACTTACCTTAAGGGAAAAGACGAAATTATGAAGGGCCTTGAAAAGGGCGTTTTCTTTAAGGCCGAAGATGGTTCTGTTCGTATTGACGTAACAGACGTTGTAGGTAAGGGTAAAGACGAAGATAATCACGAAAAGGTTCTTCTCCGAAAGGACGGAACTTCAGTTTATATTACTCAGGATATTGGAACTGCAATCAGCCGCCACAACGACTGGGCTTTTAATCAGCTGGTTTACGTTGTTGCAAGCGAGCAGAATTATCACTTTAAGATTCTTTTCCATATTCTAAAGAAGCTTGGTTTTGACTGGGCTGATAAGCTTTACCACCTCAGCTATGGTCTTGTAAATCTTCCTAGCGGTCGTATGAAGAGCCGCGAAGGTACTGTAGTTGATGCAGATGATCTTATAGACTCGCTTCATGCAGACGCCCTCGCTGCAATCAAGGAGCGAGGCCGCGACGGTGAAGTAGGAGATGCTGACGAGGTTGCAGAAAAGGTTGCTCTTGGTGCTCTTCACTATTATATGCTGCAGGCAACTCCAATTAAGGATATGCTTTTCAATCCTGCAGAAAGTTTGAGCTTCAACGGAAACACTGGTCCATACCTTCAGTATATGGGTGCACGTATCAACTCAATTCTTGCAAAGGCAGCTGAGGTTGGTGTTTCAGAAGATGGTTCAGAAGAAGCAGTTGCACTTCTTTCAAGCGAAGATGAATGGGCTTTGATTAAGCAGCTTGGAGATTATCCGAACGTAATTGCAAAGGCAGCAGAAAATCTTGACCCAAGTGAAGTTGCCGCTTATGTTTACGAGGCTGCAAAGCTGTTCAGCAAGTTCTATCAGAACTGTCCTATCGTAACTGCTGAGAACAAGCAGCTCGCTGGAGCACGTCTTTATCTTGCAAGCTGTACTTTGCAGGTAATCAAGAACGCAATGAAGCTCGTACTTGTACCTTACCTCGAAAAGATGTAATCTGAAGTTATGAACTTCATTATTTTCAAAGGACTCTTAATTCCATTTTTAGGAACTGCTTTAGGTGCCTCTCTCGTTTTCTTTATGAAGCGAGAGTTGAATGTAAAGTGGCAGAATATGCTTTCGGGCTTTGCTGCAGGCGTTATGGTTGCGGCCTCTGTATGGAGTCTTTTGATTCCTTCTATGAACATGGTCAGTGACCGCGGAAAACTTGCTTTTGTTCCTGCGGCTGTTGGCTTTTGTGTCGGAATGATTTTCCTTCTGCTTCTGGATAAGGTTGTTCCGCACATGCATCTTGATGAAAGTCAGGAAGGACCAAAAAGTAATCTCCAGAAAACGACAATGATGGTGCTTGCCGTCACTCTTCATAATATTCCTGAAGGAATGGCTGTTGGTATTTTGTACGCGGGCTGGGCATCCGGCTCTGCTCAGATTACTGAGGCTGGCGCTCTTACTCTTGCACTCGGAATTGCAATTCAAAACTTTCCGGAGGGCGCAATCATTTCTATGCCGCTTCACTCAAAAGGACTTTCTAAAGCAAAGGCCTGCTGGTATGGAATCCTTTCTGGAATAGTTGAACCTGTTGCGGGCTTCCTTACAATCCTGCTTGCAAGCCATGTAATGTCTATTCTTCCATATTTCTTAAGCTTTGCCGCCGGTGCAATGATTTTTGTTGTTGTGGAAGAACTTGTCCCAGAAATGGCAGAAGGCGAACATTCGAATCTCGGAACCATCATGTTTATGCTTGGTTTTGTTTTGATGATGATCCTTGATGTAGCGCTGGGTTAAAACTCCAAATTGCAATTTATACTCCATTCTGCAATTTCTATTGATGTTAGAGGTGTATAACAATATAATGACTCTTGATTTATAGTTAGTAAAAACTAACATAAAAAGGGAGTTATTAATGTCTCAAAACAAATCAAAAGTTCGTAAGCCTGCGAAGAAAGGTCTTGTTGCATGGATCTTTGAATTTGCAGGTGAGAAAAAAGGGCAGTATATCACAAGTGTGTTCTTTGCCCTTCTTAGTGTGGCGTGCTGTATTGCGCCTTATTTTATGATTGCACGAATTGTTCAGCAGCTTCTAGCGGGCGTTCGTGACTGGTCTTTGTTCCTGCGTGAGTCTGGAATTGTTGCGCTCTTCTGGCTTGGAAATGTTATCTTCCATATGATTTCAACTTCCATGAGCCATATTGCAACTTTTAATCTTCTTGGAAACATCAGAAAAAAGATGTGTGACAAGCTGACTCGTCTTCCACTTGGAACTGTTCTTGATATGCCTTCGGGCTCTCTTAAAAATATTATGATTGAGCGAATCGACAGTATGGAAACAACTCTCGCTCATATCGTTCCTGAATATACTTCGAACATTATTCTGTCGGCTGTGCTGGTTGTTTATCTTTTTGTGATTGACTGGCGGCTTGCTCTTGCCTGTATGGCTGTGTTACCGATCGGCTTAATTGCGATGTGCTTTATGCTGAAGGATGGACCGGCACGTTTTCAGTATGCTTTGGATAAGACTAAGGTTTTGAACGATACTGCGGTTGAATATATTAATGGTATTGAAGTTATTAAGGCTTTCGGAAAATCTAAATCTTCATATGAGCGATTTGTTGTTGCGGCTCAGGAAGGTTCTGCCTGCTACGTTGAGTGGATGCGAGACTGTATCTGGCCGCATGCGGTGGCTACTGTTGTAACTCCGTCGTTGTTGTTTTCACTGCTTCCGATTGGCGGTTACATGTTCTATAAGGGAACTGTGGATGCGTCAACATTTATTACAATGATTATTCTTGCTGTAAGTGCGATTCAGCCTTTTTTGATTGCCTTTACTTATCATGATGATATTGCCAAAGCCGGTGCTATTTTTGGTGAGGTTGGTTCGATTATGACTCTTGAGGAGTTGGATCGCCCTTCAGTTGATAAGCGGGTGCCGGATGACAATTCAATTGCTTTGAAGGATGTACACTTCAGTTATCACAAAAATATTGAAGGTGAAGAGAAGAAAGAAATCCTGCACGGTATTTCAATGAACTTACCTCAGGGCTCATATACCGCCTTTGTAGGACCAAGCGGCAGCGGTAAATCTACCATTGCCCGTCTCATCGCATCTTTGTGGGATGTCGATTCCGGTTCTGTTGAAATTGGTGGTGTGAATATCAAAGACCTGTCGCTCGAAGAATACAATCGTCGTGTTGCATACGTAAGTCAGGATAACTTTCTGTTCGATTTAAGCGTTCGAGAAAACATTCGTCTTGGACGCGAGGGCGCTACTGATGCTGAAGTAGAAGAGGTTGCCCGCAAGTCCGGCTGTTATGATTTTATCATGTCGCTTGAAAACGGCTTTGACACAATTGTTGGTGGAAGCGGTGCGCACTTGAGTGGAGGTGAACGTCAGAGAATTGCAATTGCCCGTGCCATGATGAAGGATGCTCCTATTGTAATTCTTGATGAAGCAACGGCTTATACCGATCCGGAAAACGAAGCAATCATTCAGCAGAGTGTTGCAAAGCTCGTTGCAGGAAAAACTCTGATTGTTATTGCGCATCGTCTTTCAACTGTAAAGGATGCAGACAAACTTTATGTAATCAAAGATGGTTTGATTGATTCGTGTGGAACTCATGAAGAACTGCTCGCTCAGGGCGGTTTGTACAAGAGTATGTGGGAAGCTCATATTGATTCACGCGATGAGTAACCGGAGGTAAGAAAAATGTTTGAAACGTTAATTAAATTTTTTAAGTTCTGTGATGCCGAAAACCGCAGAAAATTTACCGGTTCAATTATAGTTGGAATCTTCAATTCACTTTTTATGGCGCTCAGAATTGGTGCAGTGGCCGTAATGCTTCGTGGCGTAATTACCACAGCAATTGAAGGTGCTGCCTTTGAAATGAATACAGTCTGGATTTCGTTTGCAATTATGTGCGTAAGTATCATCGGTGGAATCATTACCCGCAAAGTTACTTCAATGTGGCAGTGTGAGGGTGGTTACCGTACCTGCGCTAAGAAACGTATCGAGATTGCTGAGCATCTTCGCTACCTGCCAATGGGTTATTTCAACGAAAACAGCCTTGGAGAAATCACTTCTGTTACAACAAATACAATGGAGTCGGTTGGTGATGTTGCCACCCGTGCTGTAATGATGGTCTTCCAGGGGCTGCTTGATACTTCGCTTATTATTGTAATGCTCTTCTTTTTTGACTGGAGAATTGCGCTTGTTGCACTTGCAGGCTTCGGACTCTTTGAATTTGTAAATCTTTTTATGCGTGTGGCAGTACGCGATGTTTCTGCAGAAAAAATTAAGGCTGATGCTGCCGAAATTGGAAAGGTTCTTGAATATATTCAGGGTATTTCTGAAGTAAAGGCTTACAATCTGGTTGGTAAGCGTCGCCGTGAACTTAATTCAGTTATCGAAAAACGACTTAAGATTCTTATCAAAATGGAAATGCGCTGTATTCCTGTTTCAAACTTACAGTCGTTAGTTGCAAAGCTTAGTGGTGTTGCCATGATGCTTGCGTCATTACATTTTTATCTGGCCGGAACAATGGACCTTGCAAACTGCAGCACAATGCTTGTGTGTTCATTCATGTTGTTTAATGCTCTTGAAGCCGGTGGGAACTATTCAGCACTTTTGAGAGTTATTGATATTGGTGTAACTAAGGCAAGTAAGATTCTGGCTCTACCGACTATGAACATAGACGGTAAACCGGTGGTTGAGTGTTCGCAAAGCGAACGTATCGAAACCACCGCAGATATCGAAGCTCAGAACATCGACTTTGCATATGATAAGAGGAAGATTATCGACAACATCTCCCTCAAAATTCCAGCCAACACCACAACCGCTATCGTTGGTCCAAGTGGTGGTGGTAAGACAACCTTCTGTCATCTGCTTGCGCGTTTCTGGGATGTAGACAAGGGAAGAGTAACTCTTGGAGATAAAGATGTCCGCGATTATAACATGGACGACCTGATGAAAAACTACAGCTTTGTTTTCCAGCATGTATATTTGTTCCACGATACAATTGCAAACAATATCCGCTTTGGAGAACCTGATGCTCCAATGGAAAAGGTTATTGCGGCAGCTAAAAAAGCCTGCTGTCATGAGTTTATATCAGCTTTACCAAACGGCTACGACACAGTAATCGGCGAGGGTGGTGCAAGTCTTTCGGGTGGTGAAAAGCAGCGTATTTCAATTGCACGCGCAATCATGAAGGATGCGCCAATAATCATTCTTGATGAAGCCACAGCAAATGTAGACCCTGAAAATGAACGTGAGCTTATGAATGCAGTTGCAGAACTTACAAAAGAGAAAACTGTAATCATGATTGCTCATCGCTTAAAGACAGTTCGTAATGCAGACCAGATTATCGTAATCGACAAAGGTCGCATTGCAGAACAGGGAAAACACGAAGAGCTTATCGCTAAAGGCGGAATCTACGCAAGATTTATTGATTCACGAAAGCAGGCTGTGAGTTGGAAAATTTAATTTAAATGGAGCAGCTCTCGTTTTCTTTATGAAGCGAGAGTTGAATCTCAGACTTCAGAATATGCTTTCTGGATGTTGCACTGGGTTAAAATCTGACAGAATATAAACTTCAATCTTTTTAATGCCATCAAGAATCGCTTGTTTCTTTTGTGGAGTATAGAATCTGATTTTTGGTTCTATTTCCAGAAGCAGAGGAACAAGCGATTTTAGTTTTTCAATATTAATTGAGTTTGCCGGATAGATTGCAAGTATTCCGGAAGTTTTTTCTGTGTAGGTAATTTCTGCCTGCGGACAGATTTTTTTGAGTACAGCGATTGCGGCATTACGGATTTCTTCATCTCGTAGAACGTGATCACGAAAACGAAGGCGACCAGGAAAGTAGCGGTATTCCATTAGTCTTCTCCAAGCAGAGGCTGCATTGACTTTACGCTGAAGGCAATTGTTGATGCATTATGAAGCAGAGCCGCAAGAGAAGGAGATATAAAACCGAAAAGTCCTAAGAACATAAGACTTGTATTTACTGCAACAATCTTTCTGTTGTTTGAATCAATTTTATCCATAAGAAGTGAACCGAGTACACGTGTTTTATAAAGTCCTAAAAGGCCGTCTTCTGCAGAAAGCACAATATCAGCAGTTTCGCCTGTAATATCTGCACAGTCTCCCATTGCAATTCCTGTATCAGCGGAGGCAAGAGCAGGGGCATCGTTTATTCCGTCTCCAATCATAATTACTTTGTGACCAAGCTTTTTCTGTTCTTCTATATAACGAACTTTGTCTTCTGGCAGGGCACGTGAAATGTAATGGTCTACTTTTGTGAGGCGGGCGGCATTTTTGGCTGCGCCTTCATCATCACCGGTAATCATTACACAGTTTTTAATTCCTGAATCATGAAGGGCCTTTATAACCTTTACCGCATTTTTGCGTACAGGGTCGTTAATGGCGAATATTCCAATCAGTTTTTTTTCTTCTGCAAGATATAAAAGAGACATTCCATTTTCGAGCGCTTCTTTCTGTACCTGTTCCAGATCTGACGGCTGTTCGCAATTTTCATCTTCAAAAATAAAATGACGGCTACCGATTAGCAGTTTCTTGTCATGAAGTTCTGTTGCTATTCCATGCGCTACTATATATTCAACCTTGGCGTGTTCTTCCGGATGCAGAATACCTCGTTCCGTTGCAGCCTTTACAATTGCTGTGGCAATAGGATGGGCGAAGTGTTCTTCAAGGCAGGCTGCAATTGCAAGAACTTCATCTTCAGTTCGGCCACAGTAGGTATGAATCTCAGCAAGCTTTGGACTTGCATGTGTAAGTGTTCCTGTCTTATCAAAAACGACAGTGTCGGCAACGGATGCATTTTCAAGGAACTTTCCTCCTTTCACTATTATTCCGTGTCCTGCGGCTTCCTTCATCGCGCTTAAAACTGCAATCGGGGCAGCCAGCTTCATTGCGCATGAATAGTCTACCATCAAGGTTGCCATCACCTTTGTCATATTCCCTGTAATAAGGAATGTCGCAAGCGAAAGCAGAAAGTTATATTTTACAAGTTGATTTGCAAGATTCTCAGAACGAACCTGGGAAGAAACTTTTAAGCTTTGAGAATTATCAATCATCTGGAGAATATTCTGAACTTTTGTCTGATTGCCTGTTTCGCGGACTTCAACAAAAATCTCTCCTTCCTGAACAATTGTTCCTGCAAAAACAGAGCTTCCTTTGCGCTTTTCTACGGCAAGAGGCTCTCCTGTGATTGTTGCCTGGTTTACCAGGGCTTCTCCGTTCAAAATCTCACCGTCTACAGGAATTATACTTCCTGTTCTTACAGCTACAATGTCTCCTTTTTTAATCATGCTGAGAGGAACGGCTTTTTCAGTTTGTTCGCCGTTTGAACCACGGCCGATAAGTTGTACCTGATCATTCTGAGAAATCAGTCTGTCTGCAAGGTCGCTGTAGGATTTTTTCTTTGTAAACTCTTCTATCGTGTCTCCGATGTTCAGCAGAAAGTTTATGTTTGAAGCTGTTTTTGTATCTCCGGTAAGAAGTGCCATGGAAATCGCTGTTGCATCCAGAACTTCAGAATGGAAAATCTCACCCTTTGCAAGGTGTTCGATTCCGTTCAGAATGCGCGGTCCCAGCGACCATACTCGAAGAATCATCCGAACTGGCAGCGGCAGAATCATCTTGAAGTAGTGCATGGCCGTCATCAACGCAAGGTCGAAAAGCAGGCTCTCCTGTTCTTGTGGTTCTTCAACAGCTTCCAGCATTTCCTGATTGTTCAGATACTTGTCGGAAAGAGCCATAAAATAGGCTTTGATATGTTTTTCTGATAATTGTTTTGTGTCGTAATAAATCAGGAATGAACCGGTGGTGTAATTTACAGATACGTCGGTCATTCCATCTTGTACAGAAAGCAGACTGTAGGCAAGGGCAGCCTGTCGCTTAGATATTTTTTTCTTGTTATAGCAGATTCGAATCCGCCCAGGTAGAGAATGCTTTACTGTAAAATCCATTGGTGGCCTCGTTAAGCGTTCTTTGCGTCGTTTTCAGCTTTTACGTCTTCTGCGTCTTCTTTGATTGTTTCAAAGTATTCTTTTGCATCATCCTTAAGCTGAAGTCCGCCTGCAACTACTTTTGCGGCACCTTTTTTGAATGTATCAGTTTTAATAAATGCGGCAGCTGCAAGACCTGCAACTAAGCCCCACAGGAATTTTTTAGATCCGTCTGTCAATTTTGTATCCTCCTATTAGTAATAACTAACATGATTATTATATCGCGTTTAGTCTAGACTAACAAGTAGTTAGGGTGGTATAACAGTATGAGGAAATCAAAATGAGTAAATCAATCTGGGACAGGTTTGCACCAATCTATTCACTTGCGATGAAGTCGCAGAAAAATATTTATGATTATATGTATTCGCATATCCGTGAAAAGGTGAGGGGAAAGGATGTTCTTGAGCTCGCAACAGGCCCGGGGCTTATTGCAAAAAATGTTGCAGAGGTAACTCACCGTATGGTTGCAACAGATTTTTCGCCGGATATGATTAAGCAGGCAGAGAAGGGGAACAATCCTGTAAATCTTACTTTTGAAATTGCAGATGCTTCAAACCTTCAGTATGAAGATCATTTTTTTGATGTCGTGATTATTGCAAACTGTCTGCACATTGTTCCGAATCCGGAAAAGGTTTTAAGTGAGATAGAGCGTGTTATGAAAAAAGGCGGGCTTCTTATAGCACCAAATTTCATTGAACGAAAAATTGCAAGTCCTAATCTTTGGCAGAAGCTTCTTTATAAACTTGGCGTAAAATTCGAACACCAGTGGACTTCAGAACAATATAAAAACTTTCTCGAGTCAAACGGCTGGAAAATCACTGCCAGTAAAGTAGTTCCTGGCCGTATAGATTTGATGTACGTGGAGTGTGTAAAAAAATAGGACATTAGAGAAGGAGTTTTTTATGGCAGATTTAAATACAAAATTTCATATAGAAAAAAACACTGTGCAGGAAACACTTATTATTCCGTTGTTTGCGCGCAAGGTCTGCACGGAGCATTTTCCGAATCTCTTTAATGATAATCAGGCAGAACGAATATGTAGTATGGTTGATTATGATTTTTCTGCTAAATCAAAAAAAATGGAAAGCACGATGGGTTTATTCGGTGCTCTTGAAGTCGCGCAAAGACAATATGATCTTGCGTATGAGGTAAAGGAATATCTTAAAACACATCCCAAAGCCGCCGTTGTTAATCTTGGTTGTGGACTTGATGACACGTTTAGAAAATGTGACAACGGTAAATGTCTGGGATTTAATATTGATATGGAAGATGTCATTAAAATCAGAAATGAAATTCTTCCTGTCGGCGAGCGCGAGAAAAACCTTGCGTATAATCTCAATAATGAAAAATGGCTTGACGAAATCCCTGCTGAAAATGGAGCCATCTTTTATGCTTCCGGCGTTTTTTATTATTTTACGCGTGAAGAAGTAAAAAGCCTTCTTTCTAAAATAGCAGCAAGATTTCCTGGTTCAATAATAGTCTTTGATGCCTGCAACAAACGTGGTGCAAAAATGATGACAAAAACTTGGCTCAAGGAAGCTGGAATTTCAGATGTAAAAGCTTATTTTTCACTTGAAGATGAAAATGAACTTTGTAATTGGAGCAATAATTTTTCGAAAGTTTCATCAAAAAGTTATATGCGCGGCTATAGGGATATTTATAAAGAGCTTGGTTTTATTCATAAGCTGATGATCCAATTCTGCGAGAAGCTTGTAAAAATGAAAATTATTAAAATTGCATTTTGAGCGAATCTATCCTAGATAGATTCCAGAAGGAGATAAATAATTATGAACAAATTATATTTTATCTTTTCATGTTTAGGACTTGCTGGTGGCTTGCTTTGCTGTACCGGTGACATTCTTTTTGACTTTAAGGGACCTGGAAACAAAAAGCTCGGTACATCAAAAAATATAGACAGCAACTGGATTAAAATGGCGGACTGGCGGTTTGGACTCTCTATTGCATTGGCCTTGCTTGGCGATGCCCTTGTGTGCCTTGGCTTTTATTCGCTTAGTATGCAGATTGCTGCAACGCACCCAATCCTTGGTTATCTTACTCTTGGCTTCGGATATTTTGGCTGCTTTGCCGGAATTCTGATACACAGTCTCTGCTGTCTTCAGGCTTTGATTTACAAGGGGGCGATGAAGCGAGGAAGTCTTGAAATTGCAGATGACATTTTAGAAAAGATTTACAAACAGGTAATGATTCCTTTTTTTGCAGGATATATAAGTCTTCTTGCTCCAACAGTTACTGTGATTATTGCAATTTGTAACGGGGCTCTTGATGTTCCAAAAATTTGTGTACTTTTGAATCCGCTAATATTTTTGATTTTCGGTTTGACTTGCCGTAAGATAAATCCTGTGAAGTTCCAGGATCTGCCTGGAATCATAATGCCAAGCCTTGGACTTGGAATGTTCGGACTGATTGGCATGTTGAACTTGATGTAGAAGGAACGAAAAAATGAAAGATGCAGATGAAATACTAAATGGAAAAAAGTTCATAAGAAATGAAATTGAAAAACGTTTCGATGCAGAAACAAGCCTT
>ODAI013577620.1_pt1 | contig 10928 bp, 8 predicted proteins | sample 1539321 | NCBI WGS metagenome assembly ODAI01 (sample SAMN02144231, study PRJEB22623) | gut metagenome | biome: sheep rumen | host: Ovis aries | place: New Zealand | reverse complement strand
TTCACATAAAAAGGAAAAAAAAAAAAAAAATACAATACCAGAAAACCTCCTGCGCCCGCCGTGCTGGACCTTGCTCTATTGGAAAATAACCCTGCCTTATTGGAAAATAACCCTGCTTTATTGCTAATTAACCCTGCCTTTTTGGAAAATAACCCTGCCTTTTTGCTAATTAACCCTGCCTTATTACGTTTCCCTCATATTTGATACGAAGAAGAAATAAAGCAATTATTGAATGCTATTATACCGAACTGACGTTATTAATAGCACAAGGAGGGTGTGTCGATTTGACTCATCCTCCTTGTGCTGATATTTTCTAAAGCGTGATTACTTGTTTACTTGAAATTTGGTGATACCATCCTTGATGTAACCTACAATCTGGTTGGCGGCTGCAAGGCCTGCATTAGTGTTGGCCTCAGCTGTCTGGGCACCCATCTTCTTGGGAGTGCAGTAGTAGCGACCCTCGAACTGGGCAAACTCAGTATCATCATTAGGCTTGATATCGGTGATGTACTTCAAGTCGGTACGTTCCTTGAGGAGTTCAATGAGTTCTGGCTCATTGATGACCTCCTTGCGGGCTGTGTTGATGAGAATAGCACCTTGCTTCATGCTGCCCACGAGCCTCTTGCCGATACTCTGCTTGGTTTCATCTGTGGCAGGGATGTGGAGAGACACGATGTCGCAAGTATTGAAGAGTTCTTCCTGCGAAGCGGCAGCGTGAACACCAGCAGCTTCAATAACCTCAGCCGGGCAGTAAGCATCGTAAGCAGACACTTCCATTCCGAAACCTTTGGCGATGCGAGCCACGTTGCGACCCACGTTGCCGAAAGCAAGGATACCCAATTTCTTGCCCATTAACTCTGAGCCAGCTTTTCCGTTGTAGAAATTGCGAACGGTGAAGACGAGCAGACCGAGCACAAGTTCAGCCACTGCGTTGGCGTTCTGACCAGGAGTGTTCATCACCACCACCTTGTGAGCTGTAGCTGCCTCTAAATCTACATTGTCGTAACCAGCACCGGCACGAACAACAATTTTCAGTTGTTTGGCTGCATCAAACACTTCTGCATCGATAACATCTGAACGGATGATGATAGCATCCACATCGGCCACTGCCTCCAAAAGCTGAGCCTTCTCTGTATATTTTTCCAAAAGTGCCAGTTCAAACCCCGCACCTTCAATGATTTCTTTTATTCCTGCAACCGCAGGAGCTGCAAAGGGCTTCTCAGTTGCAATTAAAACTTTTGCCATAGTCTTTAATGTTGAAGATAATAAATTAATGCTGTGCTTCAAACTCTTTCATGCACTTCACAAGAGCCTGAACGCCTTCGATACTCATAGCGTTGTAGCAAGAAGCACGGAAACCGCCTACGTCGCGATGACCCTTCACGCCTACCATACCTTGGCTGGTGGCGAATTTTAGGAACTCGTCTTGCAGATCCTGGTATTCGGGCTTGAGCACGAAGGTAATGTTCATGAGCGAACGGCTGTCCTCCTCTGCTGTGCCTACGAATAGCTTGTTGCGGTCTATTTCTGCATAGACAATTTCTGCACGCTGTTCAGCTAACTTTTGCATAGCCTCCACACCTCCATGCGCCTTCATGTAACGGAGGTTCATCAATGCTGAGTAGATAGGCACTACAGGAGGGGTGTTGAACATAGAACCTTTCTTAACATGAGTGCGGTAGTCGAGCATTGTGGGGATGTGGCGTGACACCTTGCCAAGTGCGTCTTCCTTCACGATAACGAAAGTGAGACCAGCCATAGCGAGGTTTTTCTGAGCGCCACCATAGATGAGGGCATATTTGCTCACGTCAACGGGACGACTGAAGATGTCGGAAGACATGTCGGCTATCAATGGAATGGGAGAGTCGAGGTCTTCGCGAAGTTCTGTACCGTAGATAGTGTTGTTGCTGGTGATGTGAAGATAGTCAGCATCAGTTGGAATCTCAAAATTGCGAGGGATATAAGTAAAGTTTTTGTCGGCAGAAGAAGCCACTTCCACCACTTCACCAAATGCCTTTGCTTCCTTCTCAGCCTTTGTTGCCCACACACCCGTGTTCAGGTAGGCAGCCTTCTTCTCGAGGAAGTTGTAAGGAACCATGCAGAACTCAAGACTTGCACCACCGCCAAGGAAGAGCACGGAGTAACCTTCTGGAATATTGAGAAGTTCCTTGAAGAGTGCTACTGCCTCATCAACCACTGGCTGGAAATCTTTAGCGCGGTGGCTGATTTCCATCAAAGAAAGTCCCGACCCATTGAAATCGAGACAAGCCTGTGCAGTCTGTTCAATCACTTCGCGGGGAAGGATTGATGGTCCTGCATTGAAATTGTACTTTTTCATTTTGTTATTATTGTTAGATAAACGATATTGCCACGTTATGTTAAACGCTCTCTTTTTATCAAAAAATTCGTTGCAAATTTACTAATAAATAGCCAAAAAGATGGCATCTTGTCAGCTTTTTATGCTCGAAAACATAAAAAAGGACATACACAACGAAAAATTGGTACGTCCATGTTACATTTACATCCTTCTATTTGCGAGTAATCGAACTTCCTTCCTCTTCACTTCCCTTGCGCGTTCACAACCAGTTCTTCTTCCTGAACCACAAAAGCGACACAGCTGTACTTGCCACGCAAGCGATGATCGCAATAGGGAATCCCCATCTCCACTGCTCCATTCCATTGATAAGGTTCATTCCAAACATGGAAGTGATGAAGGTTGGGAAAAGGATAATCATGTTGAGCGAAGTGAGCAGTCGCATTACTGTGTTCATATTATTATTAATAATGTTTGCGTAAGTGTCCATTGTTGAATCAAGGATATTGATGTAGATGGCGGTAGTCTCACGCGCCTGGTTCATCTCAATGTTCACATCTTCAATCAACTCAGCATCCAATTCATCGACAGGAAGCCTGAACTTTAGCTTGCTAAGCAGCGATTCGTTGCCACGAATTGAAGTTCCGAAATAGGTGAGCGAATCTTGCAGGCGCGACAGATTGATGAGGTCCTTATTGTCGATATGCTTGTCAAGGTCGCGCTTCGCCTGCTCTATGATGCCGTTCACTTGCTTCAGATACTTCAAATACCACACAGAAGCACTCAGAAACAGGCGGAAGACTAAATCGGCAGCATCGGTAAATCCTTCTGCACGCCGCATCTGGTGATTGACGAAATCAAGCATCATACGCGTCTCCTGATTGCAAATAGTGATGATTTTGTCACCTTTCAGCACAATTCCCAAAGGGATGGTGGTGTAGGGGCTGCGCGAGGTCACGCTTTTCAGGTGCGGAATGCGCAATATAATCATAAGCCACCCTTCGTCCATATCATAACGAGCGCGCTCATCAGCATCCGCAACGTCTTCCATGAAATAGTCGGGCATACCCAATTCTTTCTCCAGAAAAAATCTGTCATCATCAACTGGGCAGGTAACCTGTACCCAACAATTTGGCTCCCAAGCGTCAATGTGCTTGATGCCGCCATTAAAATTCCAAAATGTCCGCATTGTTGTCTGAACTTTTGCTTTGTCAATAAGAGAATAGTAAAATCGGGGCAAAGGCTCATGTCAACTCCGCGTGAGAGGTGAGTCTTATCCCAGGCACATAGTACTATTCGCCGGATAATCGTCCATAGTGATTTCTAATTAGTGAATACTCTCAATTTTAATTACGTTCCAGCATGGAAACTGAAATCAGCTGCAAAGTTAAGGATTTTTTTCGGAAAAAAGTGCTTACAACCTAAAAAGTTGCAAGCACTTCATATAAATTTCTTTGTTTAATGCAGAGAAGCAATAGAAGTATAGCGCTTCATGACGCGCTGATAGTAACCTTCTGTCCGAGCTTTACGTGTCATACACTTTAAATCTCCCGAATTCCAAAGACGGATAGCACGTTCCATGTTGCCGTCTGGATTGTAGTGTTCTTGGTAGTCTATGAACATATCAATGCTCTTCTGTTTGTCATAACGATCTGCGTAGGTGTACTTCTTATATCCGACGATACGATTACACTCTCGCACAAGAATTTCGGAAATCTGTAGATAACCGACGTAGAGACCATTCTTCGATACTCTGTTGGGTTGGCATTCACTTTCCACCATTGCGATAGCCTGTATAACTGCCCCCCATTTCTTCTGAAGATCCACCTCGGGAGTTGTCTTTGCAGCAACTGTGAGCGAGATTGTCATCAGAGTCAATAACAGTAATTTCTTCATACGATCTTACATTTGAGGTTCTTCAATTCTTACAATTCATCTCTGAAAATCTGCTGCAAAGTTATGACTTTCTTCTGTAACGACCAAACTTTTTATGCTTTTTAGCATGTTTTTGACAAATGTTTTATGTTATTTAGCACATTTTAGCATTATTGCAGCATTATTGAAATCAAAAAACAGAGGACATCGGCTTTTGACCGACATCCTCTCCATTTTACATACCTCATAGAAATGATCATTCCACTTGGTTATGGCCGATAGACTTTTTTTCCATCTACAATATACAATCCAGGTGTGGACATTTGGAGAGCCTTTGTACCCTGTAATGTAAAAATGCCTTTAGACATAGGCACAGACTCCATTTCAACATCCGTAATGGCATCAGGTTCCTCGATGATATCTGCGATGGTCTTCACATACGTTAACTTGAAATCATCCACCTTATACCATCTTCCAGCCTGTACACCAATCGTAAGCGAACCTGTTTCAATGCCATCGGTTGCTTCAACCAGTACATCGTTGATGGTTGCTTCTGTCAAGTATAAACCTCCAAAAGCATGTCCATCCACTGTTGTTGTTTTGTCGCCTGCAAACAAGGTGACAGTTTCACTTTCATCAGTAGCCACCAAAGCTGTTAACTTGTAATAGCCAGGAGTCAGGCCTTCGACCACTTGAGAGATGCCCACAGAAGTAGAGTCGGCTTTGGCTATGAAGCTTTGAAACACGTAGGTTCCATCAAGACCTACTGCACGATTATTGTTAGCTGCAGTTCCATTCACCACACCACCCACAGCGGCATAGCCCTCTTTCTTACCGAGCGTCCACCCTTTAGTGGAGTTAGTCTCGAAGGAAGGATTGACTATCAAATCTGTAAAATCGATTTCCATATTACCAAGACGAGCAATCTGCCTCATGTACTTATTGCCCTCGTAAAGCAACTGATTTGCATAATTCTTCACCAGGGTTGCCGATGACAACATCGTTTCATTTTCACCCCTGTGAGAAAACTCATGTTCCGCAGCATGGATTTTTTCTAAATAGGCATTGTATGCTGCACGTCTGGTCACCTTGCTGTACTTGTCCAATTGCAGATAAGCCTGTTCAATGTTCTCAGCCAAAGTCTGATAGGCGGGGTCAAGCAATATACTGGGATAAGCCCGAAAGGATTTCTTCAAGTCGCTGGCATACCAATACCCACGCAAAGCCTCTACAACAGTACCTTCTTCGACTGGAACAAAAGCTGGCTTATCCATATTCTCTATCAACTGAGCATCTGCCGGTGTAGCTGTATTGATGAAAGTACCCACCACAGCCTCATCGGTATTGGCCACAGGAGCTGCAAGAACCTTCACATTTTCAGCAACAAAAGTCACATTTCTGGAAGAAGAAGTCATAACGAGATACGTTTTACCTGCCTCCAGCATCTGTACATCATTCGTTGCATTAGATATACCTGTTGTACTATGTTCCATAATTTCGCGAGCAATGATTCCATCGGGCACAGCCACTTTGAAGGGTGAAGTAAGCAGCACCCATTCTGCTGGCTTGGCTTGCAAAGAAATCTTTGCTTTCTCTGCCACAAATTCCGTTCGCGGCGTAAAGTCATAACCTGGTACGAGAGAGAGGTTGGCGCATTTACCCGCACAGATTACGTTTTCCCCATTCGCCTTACTGTCGTCTGCCACATAGATGAGTGCATTGGGATTGACCGTTTGACTGACATGATTGATATTGGTACATTGAGTTAAATCATAGACCGTTGCTCGTTTATATGAGGACTTGTTAGCAAAGAGTGTGGTGTTGAATGCCGTATTGTCAAAACAACCTTTCAATGTCAGACAGCCTTCGTCGTAATCAACCACCTCCATATCGTTTTCCTTGAAGACAAAAAGAATATTAGCCTCTGCCGCTGTACCATAGTCAATAACATCGTCTGAATTGGGTATAGGATTAACCAATTTCCCCATATAGTACTTCCCCAATTCAAATGGGCAGTTTGTTGTGCTGGTGACATTGAACTTAGCTTCGCCCGAAGCAAGAGGGTCAATCTGAATCTGCCCTGTTTTGTAGCCTAATTCGTCCCATCCTTTCGTGATTTCGTTGTAAGAATAAAATTGCATGCGCAAAACACCCTCATAACCTTCCAAAGACGCATTCGAAAGTGTAGCACTGGCTGTTGTCTTATCATGATAGACAATCTGAAACTCCTTCCCATCAAGAGTTTCTTTATCAGGACTTCCATCAAGCGAAAGACTTTCGAAATGGAGTGCTGCTTTAGTTATCGCAGGAGTCACCGTTGCCTTTGCCAATACGTTCAGATTGGCATCTGTAATGGTAATGTACCAATCCCGTTCGGTAGTTGGCTTCATGGACAAAGCGATTTCTTTTGTCTCACCTTTAGCAATCACAGTTTCTGTATCATTCGATTTGGCAGCAGTCAATTTTGCCGGCTTTGTGTTGGAAGTAGCGGCAAAAAGGTAGATGCCACTCACATCAAACGTAGAATGATTGGTCACATTCACCACAATCTGAGCCGTCCTGTCCACATACACCTTCTCTGGCAATTGAATACTCGCTTTCACATTAGGCGTAAGAGGGTGAATCTTGTAGGTAATTTCTTGATAGACATGAAAGCCATTCATTCCCGTTTCATTATCGACGGTGTACCATCCATCACCTTGGCCTCCCCAGCCGAAGTTAAAATGGAACAAGCCAGTTGAGGATTGATACCCATCTAACACCACCGCATGCCCCTCATTGTCATCATTATGTCCTGAATAGACCATAGGATGACCTGCGGTCAAATCGTCGTAAATCATCTTCTCCCAAGTAGCTGTTGAGCGATTGTCTTTGCTGACATATTCACTGTAAAGGTTGAAGAAGGATTTTAGGGGGTTAACCAAGTCCCAAATCTGTGCGCCTGAGCCATTGGCACTATAACCCATGTGTGCCATCGTACCAATGCCATACACCAAATCCGCCACAGCTGAATGGTAATCAGCTGGCTCACTGCCACTATACCTATCCAGCATCAGCCCCCATTTGAGAGGTGTACCTTTCTTAATAGACTCAGTCACAGCTATCTCATGCCATTCATCTGTCCCATAGGTAGGAGTATTGGCATTGAAAGCTGTGGGATTGTCGTTGCGATAATAATAGATGACCTGAGAAGCTGCCGTTGCTACGCATCCGCAAACGGCACGATTGTTGGTGCCTGGAATGAAAGGACAGCGGTCATTATATGGGCTGTCTTGATGCCAATGGGATGTCAGGAGTGGAGCAATGCTCGGACGTTCGCTGGCTCTGCGCTGTGCTTCACGACGTGAAAATGTAGAACGAGCAGCATTCTGCCCAGTTTCCTGAGCTTTTTCTACAATACTCTGCCAAACATCCAACATGTCCTGGAGTCCATCGGGGATATTCGACTCATCGAAATCGCCCTGTTCTGTATAGCCCAAAATTTCAGGCAGACAATCATCACCTGCCACAATCACATAACCTTGATTTGCACCACGACTGATGACATAATAGGGTGAAACGGGTTCTGAAGCACCTTTCACACGGCGCGGTTTGGTAGGCATAGTCAGTTTCATCGCATGCCCTGGCACTTCAAAGTCTTGCGCTATTTTTATAGCTTTGGCTGGGGTGACAGGATTTGCCACAGCACTTGCACAAATAAGCAAGGCAGCTGGTAAGGTTAATAGTCGTTTCATTTATGATAATAGTTAGAAGTTACTTAATCGTCATCCAATTTTAATACAGCCAGGAATGCTTTTTGCGGCACACTGACGTTGCCAATCTGCTTCATGCGTTTCTTTCCGCGTTTCTGCTTTTCCAGCAACTTGCGCTTTCGCGATACATCACCGCCGTAGCACTTTGCCAAAACATCCTTACGCACTTGCTTCACCGTTTCACGCGCTACAATTTTACCGCCTATAGCAGCTTGAATGGCAATGTCGAATTGCTGGCGAGGCAACAAGTCCTTCAGACGTTCACACATGCGCCGTCCTAATGTGACTGCATTGTCCACATGTGTCAGGGTGGAAAGAGCATCTACCGATTCACCATTCAACAAAATGTCCAATTTCACCAATTTGCTCTCACGGAAACCTGCTGGATGATAATCAAAGGAAGCATACCCCCTCGAAACACTCTTCAGTTTATCGTAAAAATCAATTACAATCTCGCCCAAAGGCATCAAGAATTCTATCTCTACCCTGTTGCCGGCAATGAAGTCTTGCTTTACTAATTCAGCTCGTTTTCCTAAACAAAGCGTCATAATAGGACCTATGTAGTTAGCCGTTGTGATGACAGTGGAACGGATATAAGGTTCTTCCACATGGTCAATGAGTGTAGGGTCAGGCATTCCACTCGGATTGTGCACTTCCTGTGCTTCGCCGTGCTTGTCATAGACCATATAGCTCACGTTGGGAACTGTCGTAATGACATCCATGTTAAATTCTCGATCCAGACGTTCCTGTACAATCTCCATGTGGAGCAATCCCAAGAATCCGCAGCGGAAGCCAAAACCCAGTGCGGCTGAACTCTCATGCTGGAAAGTAAGTGAAGCATCGTTCAATTGCAGTTTTTCGAGCGAAGTGCGCAGATTTTCATAATCCTCCGTCTCGATGGGATAAATACCTGCAAATACCATAGGCTTCACCTCCTGAAAACCTTTGATAGCTTCAGATGAGGGATTGGTCAACGACGTGATGGTGTCACCAACCTTCACTTCTGTGGCATTCTTGATGCCCGTCACAATATATCCGACATCCCCTGTACGAAGTTCTTTCTTTGGAACCATGTCCATTTTTAACGTACCTATTTCTTCAGCCAGATATTCCTTCTTTGTGTTGATAAAACGCACCTTTTCCCCTGGATGCATTACACCATTAATAATCTTGAAATAAGCAATCACACCTCGGTAGGAGTTGAAGACTGAGTCGAAAATCAATGCTTGTAGAGGAGCACTTTCATCACCTACGGGATGAGGTACACGCTCTACCACTGCATTGAGTATGTCCCCAACTCCTTCGCCTGTTTTTCCACTAGCATAGATAATGTCCTCAAGGCTGCAACCTATCAAGTCGATGATTTCATCGGCCACTTCCTCTGGCATAGCATTAGGCATGTCAATCTTATTGATGACAGGGATGATTTCCAAGTCGTGGTCTATAGCCATGTAGAGGTTGGAGATTGTTTGAGCCTGCACACCCTGCGTGGCATCAACCACCAAGAGCGCACCCTCGCAAGCGGCAATGGACCGACTCACCTCATACGAGAAATCGACATGTCCCGGGGTATCAATCAAATTCAGGATAAATTTCTGTCCCTGATACTCAGAATTCGCACCATCATACTCATGTTCCATCTGAATAGCATGACTTTTAATGGTAATTCCACGCTCCTGTTCCAAGTCCATGTCATCCAACATCTGCCCTTGGGTAATCTCTATCGTTTTGGTTTTCTCCAGCAGTCGATCTGCCAAAGTTGACTTGCCGTGGTCAATATGTGCAATGATGCAAAAGTTACGTATATTTTTCATGAAAAACAAATTTGTGGCAAAGTTACGGAAAAACGAGTGAAGTGCCAAAGGAAAATTTATTTTTCTTTACACTTCCGAGTGAAAGTAACTTCGGTGTAGCTATTGCCACAAAAAAAATGCGTTACTCAAAGAGAGTAACACATTTCTATAATTTGAAGTAAACTATTGCTTGAGAAAAGTGCCATCAATTACTTGAGAGAGTAAGCGTATGGATCTTTCTCGTCACATGTTTCAACAGCGTTCACTTTGTCCTCGCGGAGCAACCAACCAAGACCGAGGTTGAAATCTTTCTCTGCAAGTTTAGTGTTTTTTTTGATTTGCTTGAATGACTGTGCAGACTCTGCTGCTGAAAGTGCATTCCAGATGATACCAGCAATGTTTCCTGCTTTTTCCTGTAACATAATCTTAACCTTACCTTTAATTTGTTAAACTTATTTTCTGGATGTAGGTAGATTTCAATCATTTCATTTCCTAAATCCGATGCAAAGTTACAATTTTTTAAGTGAAATAAACAAATAAATTCAAGAAAAAATAAAGAAAAAAGCACTTAAAAAGAAGAAATTACGGAAATTAGAGCATTTTGAAGTCAAATTCTCTGTGTGCGCACACAGGGTATGTCATTCCGATTTTGAAATGCAGAAAAAAGGACTACTTCATTTGTAGTCCTCTTTCGTGAAATTATACTCCGCAATCTTCTCCTTTCTGTTCTTGTCAATATATATATAATTGAAGTTCACGCCCGCTTCTTTATGCTTTGCCAAGATGACAGAACTACGTAAGGTGGATAGATTGGCATCGCCCAGTTCACCCAACTTATTCATCATGTTTTCGCGCTCTTCATCAGTCAATACCAAGGAATAGTATATTTTGAGGGTACCCACACCTTCTTTATCGAACACAATGCTGTCCAACGTTGTCACACCATCGCCGAGGGGTTGAGGACAGTAGGTAGCAGTATATTCTTTGGCATCCCGTTCAAAAAAGTCAGCCTTTTTTTCTTGACAAGAAAAAAATAGCAATGTCACTACCGAAATAGATAATAATATAGGTTTACGCGCGTACATATATATATATATTGATTAGACTGAAAAGTGAAGAATCCTATGCTTACAACAATACTCAGAAGAGTCAATTCCTTACCATTTGCTTGAGCGCCGTAGCTAATTGGTCAGG
>ODAI011088541.1_pt1 | contig 10928 bp, 9 predicted proteins | sample 1539321 | NCBI WGS metagenome assembly ODAI01 (sample SAMN02144231, study PRJEB22623) | gut metagenome | biome: sheep rumen | host: Ovis aries | place: New Zealand | reverse complement strand
GAGGCCGCCCAGTAGGGTGTTGCACCGGGTGTTGCACTTAAATGCTTTAAAATGCCTTATTTTGCCAACTAACTTTATTTCCAAAACCATTATCAGAAGCAGAAAAAAGCCCAGAAAACAACGTATTTACGCGCTTTCTAGGCTTTTTCCATTTTACTGAGAGATGGGGGATTCGAACCCCCGACAACTTGATTAAAAGTCAAGGAATAAACCACGTATTTACGCGGTTTTTTGGCTCGGGTGTTGCACTGGGTGTTGCAGTTCCTACTTCTTAAACGCCTTCGCAGCCTTCAAACTCTCCCGCCCGAACAGGCCGTCACATTTGACCTTCATGTTGGTCTGTGCCAATTTGACGGCGGCAATGGTATTCTTCCCGAGCATCCCGTCAACCTTGATCTGCCCGCCGTTGATCCAGTTTAACAGCTTCTGCAGTTTCTTCACGTCCGGGGCCAGTGCCGTGTTCATGGTCCAGCCGTCCCCAAAATTGAAATAACCTCTGCTCGGGATTCTCGGAAATTCGCCGGTGTATCCTTTCTTTTTCGGGACTGCAGGCTTCTTCTCTTCTTTCGCCCCCGTGAACCAATCAAGGCCCTTTGTGCCGGTCAGCCGGTTGACGTCGATCTTGTCCGGGATGCCTGGACAGCTTCCCTGGCTGCTGTACTGATGCAGATCCACGCCGGCATGACACGGAAACGCCGAGGAATAGGCGCCGTTATTTTTGCCATAGCGAGCCTCCCACCACGCCGTGTTTTCGCCCCTGCCGGCAATCACGGCCTTGTATTTGGAGTATTCCGCGTACATTGTGTAAATCATGCACTTGCCGCCCTGATCCTCCAACCAGTCAAGAGCCTCTTTGACGTCCTCGGCGGCGTTTCCGGCTTCTACGTCCAGGATGTACCCCTGGAAATATTTGCCGACCTTGTTTTTGCAGAAGTCGACCATGAATTTGGTCTGCGCTTTCTCTCTGCCTTTTCGCAGATAGGTGTACAACCAGTACGGGATCTTCCGGGTCTCACACTGGAGAATAAAAGCAATCACGGTGGAATCAACAAACGTCGTGCCCTCGGTCGCTTTGGTGATCATAAACGGCACGGCCTCGGCGACCTTGCCCCAGTCCTTGACGGGGTGGTGGTGGGAAATGTCAGGAATCACTTTCGCCATAATCTGCCTCCTGCTCCGTCTGAGCATCGTTGTAGCTATCCGTGCTGATCTTAAGGATTGCCCCCAGAAAGGCATCCACCGCCGTGATAGTGCCGACGATCTCCGGACCGTATGGCAGGCCCCAGATTTTCGCCAGTGCAAAATACAGGGTGCCGATTGCCGGCAGGACGATCTGCGCGATATATTTCAGGATGTCATATACCCGATTGCTCATTTTAAACATGCTCTTACCTCCTTCTCGTTTAAAGTCCGCTTTAAATCAATTACTCTGTCGGTTCCTCAACTGTCTCTGTTTCAGGCTCAGGAGTAGGCTCAGGCTCTTCCTCAACAGGGAATGCCCCGAAACTCCTATGCTCAATCTGCCGCCCGTCAGAGCGTTCCAGAGTGACGGTGTACATTGCTCTGGGTGCGTCTGATTTCAACAGTGCAGACCATCTCTCGTAAAATTCGGCCTGTGCTAGTCTGAGTGCCTTTTCCGTGTCTTTGTTGTGTGTTTCAGAATCAAAAATTTTCGGATAGCCTGTGATAGTGCTATAGGCTCCTTCCGGGTGCGATTCACTAACTACTACCTGTGTAGCGTTAACAATATAAATCTGTCTCATAATGATTGCTCCTTTCTTACCGTTTCACTAACACGTAATTGTATGTATATCCCTCGACCGGGAAAAACGAATTGACATCGGATTGCGAATAAAAGGTATATACGCCATCGTTATATTGAATAACCGGATTTCGTATAGCACCACCTGCCGCCGGATTGCTGCTCGTTGCATTGGTATATCGGAATGTATTATAACCAAATTCTCTAACGATAAAACAGCTAACCAACCCGCCCGTACTTATTCCCGGATTCGTCTTTAGGTCATCGCACCATACGACTATTATATCGGGCTCGAATTGGCACGGAATCGAAATAGCATTTGATCCATCGGCAACAAATGTGCCAGTTTGCACTTTGCTAGCGTTCGCCATAGACATCATCACCCTCCTTCTAACTTCCATCATGTCCATGCAACCGCCACCCCCAATCCATTCATGATATTGAGTTCATAGGTCGTGTTCGTCTCAAGACTTGTCGGATCAAAATCGTTTGCCCATCTTACTGTACTCGGCAGAGTCAACACCGTAGCCGTTGCCCCACTGGTAAAAGTGACATCACAGATACCGCTTGCCGGGGGAGTAAATGTCAGCGTAGCGCACTCTCCGCACACATACCGCACACCGCTTTTTGCCGTAATCACCGGGTCTGTGCCTGAGACAGTCACGGGAGCGTCAAGCATGTCATGGATTTTGGACTTGGCGTCTTCCGTGTAAGCGCCGACCGCATTGGATGATGCAGACTGCGTGGTGTCTCCTGCAGCTTTAGCGAGGCCGTAGAAGGTGGATTGGTGCTGATTGTAAGGTACTATTGGTTTTGATAAACCACTACCTGCTTTTATTTCGTTATTAGTCGCACGAACAATGGCAATGTTGTTAAGTGCATTGACTTCAAGTCCGCCGTTTGGAATAATATTAGGTAACTTCGCAACCCTCGTCTCAGCATCCAAAATGCTAGTACCATTTACCTGTACATCCGTAACACCATACAACTTCGTATCAGCTACGTAGTCCACGCTCACATTGTCGGCATCACTCCACATATTATTCTGTCCGAGGAGCGTGCGGATTTCGGTGGGGGGGATTTGGTAGGTGATGGTGTTGGCGAGTTCGTATACAAGCTGAACACCGGACATGGCGGTTTTGAAAGTAGTTGAATCGTCGTAGCGTTCGTCGGATACCATTACCAAAACATTACTTCCGGACATCTGAGATGCTATACCATGCGCACCCAAGTACTGTTCCGATGCGCCTATCTTTTTATATTGGCTCGAAACCATTGTTCCGTTTTTCGCCATACTGTTTAATATCGCCCAGAACCGCCAGTGATCATTTACCGTGTTAAATCTATTCCACGTCAGCGTCCCCAAATCCACCATCGCCCTATCCACCGTCAGTACCCCTGTCGTAACGTCAAGCGTACCGCCGTATACCGTTCCGGCTTCTGTGGGGAAGGTGATGTCGTAGGTCTGACCCTGATAGGCGTGATAGTCGGTATCCGTTGAGGGGTACTTGATGCTGATGTCGTGGTTGTAAGTGGTGCTATATGAATCAGCAGTAAAGAAATTGATGTAATAACAATTATCCGGGATTGTCACTGACCTCTCCACAAGCCAGGTTGATGCTCTTATGAAGTTTTTATATTTGTCATAGTAGAACAAGCGGATACCATTTGTTGCACCAGACCAGAGCTTCAAAAATAACGTCTGACCGGGATAAACTCTGAGCATGTTTTTGTTAATAATTCGCACACCAGAAATTTTAGCCCCTGTTTTTGAATCCCATGCTCCAACTTCCCACTCCTCATCCCACACATTCACACCCGTCCTCGTTACTTTCACGCTGTCACGTCCGGTGATAGGGCAGATATTGGAGTAAGGTGCATAAGCGGTGGCGGTTGAACTTTTTTCGAGTTGAACATCCGAAACGGTTAAACTGTAACCGGAAGAAGCACCGGAAATCACAATTCGCAGATTTGTGTATTCGACACTTGACATGTCAATAGTTGCAGAATACCGAGCTGAACTGGCCGAAGCAGGAACCACTGCTTGCTTTGACAACACGAGTGTATCACCGTTATACGCATAAATGTTCAATGCACCATTGATTGAAGCGTTGTTAATTATAGTCGCAGAAACCGCGAACTGCGATTGTTCACTTGTCGAAATTCTCGCTAATTCCGTCTGTGAAATGATCGTTTGAGGGGATGCAACATCGACAAGATTCTTCCCACCCCCTGCAGGCCACGGACTGTCATACCCATGCAGGTCTTGTATCGGCTCCATCTGAGCCTTCAAATCCCTCACAGGGAAATTATCACCGCCATCAGGGAACGATGTGATCGCACCTGATGCAGAATTGATGACTAAACCATTTTGCAATTGGCTAATCTCATCCCCAGTCGCCTTCGCATCTGCGGCCTGTCCTGAAGTTGTTAGCGTACCGTCAATAACCACCACGCCGGGAGTATTTGCACTAGCCAACGGTATCTCCGCTTCGCCTTGTGCATTCAACACAGAAGTCCCATTAACCTTAACATCCGTAACCGTCCCGCCACTGGCATCTTCCCACGACTGCCCACCTTCCCCGTCAGCAGTCAGGACTTGTCCCTGTGTGCCGGGGGTAGCCGGGGAGGATATTTTCTTGTTTAAATCCTCTTTTAAATCAGTAATCTCCTGATAGATCACCCGATTCTGCACAGCGTTTGTAGAGGTCTCTGACATCTCATCGTCAACCACAAAAGACTCGGCTGCCTTCTCTGCTCTGGTGGCTGCGGACTCTGCGGCGTCCTTATATTCGCTCACCGTCTCAATGTCGCCCTGCAGCAGCTGCGTGGCGCCCACAAGCGCCTGATATACTTCCGACACCTCCGGATCTTCCGGGTCATAGTCCATCGGCTTCGTGCGGCCCCTGATCGGCAGGGTGATGTGATACTCCGTCTCTCCGTCATCGTCCCCGGTATGCAGGTACACATAGACGTCGATCGGATCAGCCTCCTGCAGGTAGATGTCCGGGATGGCTACGGAGCAGATTCCGTCCTCCGTCACGCCCATCCGGGTGCCTGCGTCATCGCCCTGCGAAAAATGCACCTCCACCGCTCTAGGCAGCTCTACGCCTGTGATCAGCAGGATCTGTCCATAATCCCACTGCCACAGGCCCGGAGCCCGGCAGCTGGTCGCACCGTCCCGGAAGACGGCGGTCACAATGTTGCTCATAAGTGCCCTCCCTTCATTAAAGGAATTTATGTTCAGCCATCAGTTTGTCATAGGTTTCTTTGATCAATTTCGTAGACATGACCGTCTTGCTGTTCTTGTAGTTTGGGTGCTGTTCACAGTATTTTTCGTATCGGTCGCAGTCAGCCAGGATCTCATCAAAATATTCCTTACTGTGCCGTTCTCCGTTATAAAGCTCATCCGCAAACCGCAAGATGTGGTTCCGGCTCTGACCGGCTTTATCCTCCTGATACTGTTCCTCCAGGCGATCAACCTTCCCGGCGATCTTGTCCAGCTTTGCATCCATGTCCCCGGTGATCACCTTACGGAGCATCCGGCCGCACCATGACCAGGGGTTAATCCTGATCGGTGCGATCTGGATCAGCGTGACCGCTCCCAGCATGGTGATCTCCGGGTGGAACTGGATAAACCTTAAAATGTACTCCCACATCTCACTCACCGCCTTCCGAGATCATAAAGGCCAGAGTGTCCATGTCGGCGTCCGTCAGTTCCATGCCGTCCAGCTCTTCCGGCGCGATCGTGCGGATCTTGACCTCTGTATCCTGTGCAAGGATTTCCTCCTGCTCTTTGACAAAATCCAGAATATATTTGGCCTTGACCTGCCGGCTGTCGCCCTCGCTCTTTGTGGAGTGCTCATCATCTGAGTATTTCTGCTGGATCTCCCGCAAGGCCTCATCGATCACCGCCTTAGCCTTAAACAGCTTGTCCAGATTGCACCGGCGCTTCCATGCAACCGATGCCGGAAGCTTCAGTTCATGCGCTTCTTTTCCCTCCGCTCTGGCCTTCTGCGCCGCCGCCTTCTGCTGTGTGTAGCTTGTGATGATTGCCGCGATTTCCGTGTTTTTGATGATCATGCCGCCTCTCCTTTCAGTGCTTTGATTTCGTGTTTGAGATTTTCGATGGTCTGATACAGTTCCTGGATGCCCTTGACCAGATATCCGTCAAGGTAAAAATCATCAACGGATTTATAACAAATGTTGCCGTCCTCATCTGTGCCGCCACCAATCGACAGCATGGGGTCAATCTTTTCGATTTCATCGGCTACCATACCAATGATCTGATGTCGTCCGTCCTTCCAGTCAAATTCTCGGATGCGGATCTTGTTCAGCACAGTCAATGCGTTTACAGCGGAATCCTTGACATTCTTTTTCAGCCTGATGTCGGAACTGGGTACGGAAATGCTTCTGGTGTCATAGGTACCGCCCCACTCTGCATTTATATATACCTGTGCGCTACCACACCACATATGGCTGATATGCTGTCCGCTAGATGCGCTCGCATCAGTTGCCGTACCTATGGCTACTCGCCGTGTGGCGCCGCCGGTGGTGCGCATTTTGAAATATCCGACAGCTTCAAGGACGCCTGATGCAGACTGCAAAATCTGAGATGACCATGAGGATTCAGAGCCGTAAAACCACCCGATGATACCGGCTCCGCTACTGCCGTTGTGCCTCAATGAAATAGAGCCGCCGGTAGTTGCCCACATGCCGTATGCTGAATCATTATATGAGGCTCTGCCATTTGTTCCAACGCCTCCGCCCGAAAAGATCCCATTCGTTGTTTTGATATTAGGCGCGATGAAATATTCACCGCCTTGGTTGCCTATGAGCGTGAGCGATGCTGGTGCCTGGACGGTATCCTGATCGGTAAAAATCAGGTCTATGCTTTGAGAATTGGCCTTATTTGCAAAATGTATTTTAGGATTGTTCGACCCATAAGCATTCGATCCATCTGTTGTCCCGTGGAGCGATAAAGACCCATAGGAATAGTTGCTGCCAATCATTGGACGAAGGACCGCTAAAGTGTCACCATCATCAGCGAAGAACAGTATTCGATTTCTTGCGACTTGCAGATTTCCGCCGCCCGAATAAACAGAATACAATTCTATTCCTGTTGATGCCAGTTTTATCGGGCTGATAGTCCACCCGCCAATATTGCCATTGTCGGAATTGATCGTGCCGGTAATATCGGCATTTGTGGCCTTCATGCTGCCATCGTAGTAAACCACAAATGGATGCAACAGCGTCCCGTTATCATCGATCTCGATGTGAAACGCCGCATTTGTGGGCGCCGGGCTGTCAGGTGCGTAAAGCGTGGGAGTATATTTCTTTGTGCCGATTTCGACAGTTTTGAAAATCGAATTTGCTCCTATCGTCCACCCACCCAGAATTCCGGCAGTTGCCCTGATTCGTCCATCGTAGTAAATGGCAAACGGATAAGATGTAACGCCGTTCAGCGTCTTCACAATGCTGAATGCTCCATTTGCGGTTGATGCGTTATCCGGCGCGTATAACTGCGGGGTATATGTTGCCCCGTCCGTCCCGGTCACTTCCCGGTAAATCGATGCCGGACCAATAGACCACCCGCCGATCTTTCCGAATTGAGTATAAAGCGCACCATTCGCCAGAATCGCCGTGTTTGGCATCCGGATGATCTTATTATTCAGATCGATCATCATGCCGAGTGTTGCATACGGGCTTTCGGATGCTGGCGGCTCATAATCTGCTGATTTCAGAATTCCTGCTGTGATGATCCCCAGATCTGCATAAATCGCGGACAGGTTTTCTCCGACAATGTTAAACGCCGTGATTGTGTTCGCAGCGATCTCGTTGCCGGTGATCGTTCTCGCCACGATCTTGTCCGCATTGATTGACCGCTCCGTCAGAATATATCCGTCCAGCGTGTTGGTCTGCGTGCTGGTGATCTCCCCGTAATTATTCAGGGCATAAACCAGTGACGTGGTGCTCCCCCTGATCGCGATCCGGTCGGCGATCAGCGTGCCGGCGGTGATGTTTGCGGCATTGACCTCCACCGCATCCAGATAGCCAACGATTTTCGCATCTCTGATCACTGCGTCTTTGATCAGACCGACCTCAACAAACAGATCCTTGATCTTTGCCTTGCTGACATTAGCCGTGTCGATATTGGCCAGATCAATGGTGGCATAGTGCAGATCTGCATATTCTGACGTGATGCTGTTGGTCTCCAGCGTCTGGATTCTGCCGGTGGCTGCTTCAAGGTTTGTGATTGTCGCATAGGTGATTGCTGCCGTGTCAGCCCGCAGGTAGTTGGTCGTGATCGTACCGACGTCAAGCGCTATCGCGCTGATCCGCCCGTCAGTGGCTTGGATATACTGCGCCAGTGTCGTGCCCTGCGTATCGACCACACCATCGGAAAAATGCAGAATATCCGATACGGAAATTGTTCCGTTATACTGGCCATCGGAACTGACAACCGCGTCAATGATCGCCGCAGCCGACTGCAGCCTAGCCTGCATTTCTTCCCATGTCAGGGAGGTATTCGACAGCTCGCAGGTGTTGTTCTCCGGCGCTTCCGGATACTCCACCATCTTGACAATCCGCTGTTTATCTTTCGTCTCGGTGTCTTTGTCGACCAGATAAATGGTGTCGCCCAGCTCGTAATCCAGCAGATCATAGTCTTCTGACATCTCAGCAAGGTCGATAATATCTGCCTGGTAAGAGATCTCGGGCTTGCTCATGTCGGCAAGCTTGGCAATAGCATCTTCTTTCAGCGCCGCTTTGTCCGTGTAGTTCGTATCTTCCCAGATGTATGTCCGGACCTTGTCAGAATACTGGTAGTTCTCCACGTATTCCTTGCCGCCGTTAATCTCCGTGATATCAATATCTTCCGCGCCATACGGAATGATCCTGGTGTAGTAGTCATAGGTCAGTGTTTTCTTTGACAGCCTGGTCAGATTCAGCCCGGACCGGAAGTATACGCCCTTGTCAGATCCGCGCTCCGTGTAAAACCGGATGCTTTTTGTCAGCGTATCGAATTCGATTTCACACATAAAGGCGGTTTTCAGATCTTCCAGGACTCCCAGCGCGGACTTTTTGATGATCCCCGCATTCCGGCGCTTGGTGACGTCCGAAGCGCTGACAATCCAGCCGGTGCCATTGATCGCTGTCCTCGCGGCCTCTTCAATGGTGACATTCGTCACAGAAAAGGTTTTCCAGGCCTTTCCTTCCAGCTCTTCCAGGTTTAGCGCACAATAGACAGCCGGGAAAGCATTGCTCTCCCGGTCAATCTCTTTTACGACATATTCGTCTTTTTCGTCCCTGATATAAAATTCATTCTCGATTTCGACATCTTCCAGAAGCACGAAGCTCATGCTCTTGTCGCCGGAAACTACCTGAGATTCGATTTTACGATCCCGGAACTGGTTTATATAGCCCACAAAGGTATGGGCCTTGTTATAAAGCTTCAGCATTTCCCACCTCCCTATGCAAAGCGCGGTTTAAATGCTATGGAAATCTGAGCCTGTGAGCGGTTGCAGGTCACCACGCTGGATCCGGGCTGCACAGCCGGCAGGGAATACAGATCAGCGTCTTTTAACGCTCCGTCCTGTGTGATCAGGCCGGTCTCCCCATTGATGATCACTGGCTTGCCCGACTCGATGTTTGCCAGGGTGATGGTATCGCCCAGCCCCTCTATGGTCAGATTCGACATCCCGGCTGTCGGCGTGATCGTCACAACCGCCGGCGTCGGCAGTGTCCCCGGATTGGTCACGGAAATACTCGTTGATCCGGAGACGGTCACCTGGTCGCTGTACTCGTACCCGTCCAGATCCAGCGTCAGAGCGTGCCACCGTCTGCGTGACATCTCATTCGCGGAGTGCGCCCGAAGCTTCCCCCGGAATTTGTGAGTAAATCCATCCAGTGTGATATCAACCGGCCCGGTCAGTCTGGCTAGAATCTTGCTGACGTTCGTCCGGATAGCTTCCCGGCCGTCGCCCTTTACTACCATGACGACCCGCAGCGGCTTGAATCCGGTATTGCCGGCAAGCAGTACCGGCATTCTTGAGCCCGTCACCCACTCTGACCGGTTCGAATATTCGGAATAGCCCCAGACCACCTGAAATTGTTTAGCATTCGCGGAGGCGATATCCCAACCGTCAATAGTCATTTATTTCACCTTCCCTCTTGTGCTCCGGTTGCTGGAGCTGGCCATCTGTGAGCTCACAAGCGGTACGAGCATATCGGCAAGTGTTCCCATGCCCATCTGGCCGCCATACATTCGCTGCTGGTTCTGGATGCCATTTACAGCCACCAGCAGGGCATTCAGGATGCTCGCAATGTTCCCGGTATCTACCACGACCTTCTGTGTGCCGATAGCAACCGCTGTCTCCTTATTCAGCTTCTTGATTCCGGCAATCCACTGCGTCTCCCATGTCGTATAGTAATTGTTCAGATCCGTGATACTGGATTTGAAACCGGACTGAATCCCGCCGCCGATGATCGCCCCGACATCCTTCCAGCTCTTTTCTTTTGCCTTCTTGGTCAGGTTGTTGTACAGGGTTTCCAGCGTATCCCCGACGCTCTTTTCACTCTTGAGCGCCTTCGTAATCTCGCTCATGGTCTCCTGCCCGATCTTGGAGCCTCCTGCCGTGACGGTCGCCATCTGGGCCGTGATCCCTGTCACAGCTTCCGAAATGGTTTTATAGGTGGTCACGGAATTGGCGGCTTCCTTCAGGCCGGCGATCAAGCCGGCAACGGATTCTTCGCCGGTCTTTGTGGCATTGGTTACCAGCTTTTTCAGGCTGGTGGAAATCTCTGCATTCAGCTCGGCAAGAGACGTAGCATATTCTTTGGTCAGTTCGTCGATCTGGCTCTGTGCTTCTTTCTTCGCCGCCGCAATGCTTGCTTCCGTTTCTTTCTTCAGGCTTACGCTTTCTTTTTCCGCCTGTCTGGCCGCAATGGCGTTCTTCTGCTGCCACATCGCCACCCATTCCGTGAGCTCTTTCGACGTCATCCGGTTCAGGGTGTAGATGGATGCAGTGGCTTCCGGCCCCATATCCTCCAGCTGTGCAAGCAGCTCCGCAGGCAGGTTCTTCTTCCGGAGCGTGGTGATCTCCTGCTCCCACAACTTCAGGCCCTCGACCTGCGTCTTTGCGTTCCGGAGCAGGGCGTCTTTCGT
>ODAI010111535.1_pt1 | contig 10928 bp, 9 predicted proteins | sample 1539321 | NCBI WGS metagenome assembly ODAI01 (sample SAMN02144231, study PRJEB22623) | gut metagenome | biome: sheep rumen | host: Ovis aries | place: New Zealand | reverse complement strand
CAAAGTCCCAAAATCTGCATAATATAAAAACTTATATAAGTTTTAAGGAGTGCCATCGTGCCTTGTGGAAAGAAAAGAAAGCGCCAGAAGATGGCGACACATAAGCGAAAGAAGATGCTTAGACGTAATCGACATAAGAGCAAGTAGTTTTTAGGTCGAGACTATGTGTTGAAAGACCGCGTATTACGCGGTCTTTTTTTTACGCTACAGGCGGTGGTTGAGTAGGCCGCAGACCGTATCGAAACCACCGAAGTTTATTACGAGGTCAATTATTCTTCTATCAAAGATTCATTCGCCGCAGGATATTAAAAAGCTTTCTCAAAAAGAACTTAAGCAACTCGCTCAAGAAATCCGTACAACTATTATAAATGTCGTTGGAAAAAACGGCGGCCACCTTGCAAGTAATCTTGGTGTTGTTGAACTTACAATTGCTTTGCATCGTGTTTTCAACAGTCCTGATGATGCCATTGTCTGGGATGTAAGCCATCAGTGTTATACTCATAAACTTTTGACCGGACGTTATGAAGAGTTTCCGACCCTACGAAAGGCTGGCGGCCTCTCCGGATTTACAAATAAAAACGAAAGCGTTCACGACTTTTTTATCAATGGTCATTCTTCAACCTCAATTTCATCTGCTCTAGGCCTTCTTACAGCCCGCGAACTAAATGGTAATAAAGGCAAAGTAATTGCAGTTATTGGAGATGGAGCGCTTACCGGTGGAATGGCTTTTGAAGGCCTTTCTCATGCCGGTCAGCTTTGCAAAAATCTTATTGTAGTTTTAAATGATAATCAGATGTCAATTGATCATAATACCGGTTCGGTTTCAAGATATCTCAGCCGTCTTACAATGACTGCAGGATATCAGACCTTCCGTTACCGTGTGGACAAGGCAATTGATAAGATTCCATATCTTGGACGCCCTCTTGAAAAGTTCATTTTCAGATTTAAACGTTCATTAAAAGGTCTCTTCCTTACAAACAATCTTTTTGTTGATCTGGGATTTGAATATGTTGGTCCGCTCGATGGTCACAATGAAGCGGCTCTTGAGCGTGAACTTCGTCGTGTAAGTCGTCTGCACCGTCCTGTTGTAGTTCATGTTGTAACTAAGAAGGGTAAGGGCTATAGTCCTGCAGAAAATAATCCTGAGCTTTTCCATGGAATCGGGCCTTTTCAGATTAGTGATGGAACTGTTGAAAAGTTTGATACTCAGAGTTTTACAGAAGCCTTCAGCAATCTTATGTGTGAAGAAGGTGATAAAAATACAGATATTGTTGCAATTACAGCCGCAATGGCAAAGGGAACAGGCCTCTCGGCTTTTTCTCACAGATTTCCTGAGCGCTTTTTTGATGTTGGAATTGCAGAAGAGCATGCAGTAACTTTTGCAGGTGGTCTCGCAAAGGGCGGTAAAGTTCCTGTTGTCTGCATCTATTCAACTTTTATTCAGCGTGCAGTGGATCAGATGATTCATGATATTGCACTTCAGAAAGCACACTCTGTTTTTATTTTAGACAGAGCCGGTGCTGTTCCTGCAGATGGTGTAACTCATCAGGGCATTTATGATATTGCGCTTTTCCGTCCTATTCCGGAACTGGAAATCATGACTGTTTGCAGTGCCGCAGATTTGAAGCTTTGTTTTGAATGGGCAGTAGAAAAGGGAACCTCAGTAGTTATCAGATATCCAAAACTTACATGCCCTACAGAAGTTCCACAGATGAGTGAACCTGTTGAACTTGGTCGGGGAATCTTTATTCCTTGTACAGAATTTGTAATTGAAAATATCAGTGAAGCTGAACTTGAAGCTAAGAAAAATAAGATTTTAATTGTTGCAACCGGCGGAATATATTCTGAAGTTCAGAAGGCTGTTCGCTCTGTTTTACTTGATGGCGGTTATGCAGATGTTTACCTTCTGCGCTTTATTAAGCCTTTTGACGAAACTTATTTTATTGAGCTTGCTTCCCGCTATAATGGTGTTGTTTTTGTAGAAGATGGAGTTATTACCGGTGGAATAGGAGAATATCTTGCCGGTCTTCTTGCAGAAAAAGGAATGAAAAATAATAAGGTGCTTGGTTTTGAAGATAAGTTCTTTAGCCATGGTTCCCGAGAAGAAGTTCTTGAGATGGCAGGACTCTCGCCGTCTCACATCAAAAAGGCGGTAAAGGAATGCTGCAATTAAAGTTTGGCTTAAAGCGCGCCGCAACAGAACGACCCGCATTCGTAATGGGCATCGTAAATGTCACCCCAGATTCGTTCTATGAAAATAGCCGTGGCGGCGCAGAGCGCGCTCTCCGTCTCATAGAAGAAGGCGCCGACATCCTCGATATCGGCGGCGAGTCTACCCGTCCGGGTTATACACCGGTGAGCGTGGAAGAAGAAATTGCCCGCATTGTTCCTGTAATCCAGGCCGTCCGCAGAGAATCCGCCGTACCAATCTCCGTAGATACCAATAAATTCGAAGTGTTCCGTGCAGCCTTTGCCGCCGGTGCCGACATATGGAACGACGTAACAGCCCTCAGCGGTGCCGTTCAGGGAACTAGCGACGGAACCGCCGCTGCCGCAAACGAACCATCCATTGCCGCTGCTGAATATCTTGCAAAAACCGGAGCGTCAGTAATTCTTATGCACACAGGACCTGGCACAGTAGATGAAGTTTCAGACTTCCTTGGTCAGCGTGTAGTTTTCTGTCTTTCAAATGGCGTTGCTTCAGACAAAATCATCGTAGACCCAGGAATTGGTTTTGGAAAAACTACAGATCAGAATCTTGCCCTTATCAAAGAACCAACTGCCTTGTGCGGTAACCGATACCCGGTTCTTATGGCACTTTCGCGAAAACGCTGCATTGGAGATATGACAGGCCGCAACACAGAAGACCGTCTTGCAGGAACCCTTGCCGCAGACATGATCAGCGTTCAGAAGGGCGCAAAAATCATCCGTGTTCACGACGTTTCTGCCGCAATAGATACATTAAATGTGATGAAATTTCTCCGATAATATAGTATAATAACTTATGTCATGCTCAACTTGTTTCAGCAGCTATATGCAGATCCCGAAACAAGTTCGGGATGACGTTTAAGGTGTACTATGCTCGGATTTGACAGAATTTTATATCTTTATGATTTCATACGGCCGTTCCTCGATATAGCTGTCATGACATTCATTTTGTTCAAGGCATACGACTTTATCTCCAAAACAAACGGTGTTCAGATGCTTAAATCTCTTCTCATCGTTGTTATTGTTTATGGCCTTGCCGTTCTCCTTAAACTTCAGACAATCCTGTGGTTAATGAACATAATTGCGCCGGCCCTCATTATTGGGTTTGCGCTCGTCTTCCAGCCAGAAATCCGAAAACTTTTTATCCGCATTGGTCAGAATGGATGGTTTGCTTTTGGTAGCCGTTCTAAACATACTTATGTTGACGCCGTACTTATTGCCGCAGAAATGCTTTCTCAGCAGCGCCGTGGTATGCTTGCAGTTTTTATGCGTCACACTCAGATGGAAAACATCATCCAGACTGGTACAAGATTAAATGCAGATTTGTCTTCAAGTCTGCTTATGACAATTTTTGGAAAAGATACTTCATTGCATGACGGAGCCTGCTTTATTCAGGGCGGTAAACTTATTGCTGCCGGCTGCTTCCTTCCAACTTCAGAAAATTACACAATTAAAAAGACTTTCGGTACACGTCACCGTGCAGCCCTTGGTCTTTCAGAAGTTTCTGATGCGGTAGTTCTGGTAGTTTCAGAAGAAACCGGAGCGCTCAGTCTTGCTTACGATTCAAAACTTAATTACGACTTAACTGTTGAAGAAGTTCGAAAGATTCTTGAAAATCTTCTTGAAATTACTTCTGAAGCTCAGGTATTGGAGGATACTGTAGATGAACACAAAACGTTTGCTTGATAAAATCCTCGATAAATGGCCTGCCAAAGTTATCTGCTTTGTAATTGCAATCTTTTTGTACTTTTTCCATCAGGCATCTTTAATTGATTCAAAGACTGTAGTTGTTCCTCTTGAGATTATTGAAAACGGAATTGTAATGCATGTAGGAAGTGCACCAACCTCTGTTTCTGTGACTGTACGAACTGGTGACGAAATCATTAAAACAATTCTTCCTTCTGATATTTCTGCTTCTGTAAGTCTTGATACCCTTACAGAAAAGGGTACATACAAACTCCCTGTAAAAATCACTTTATCAGAAGATCTTATGGCTTATGATCCTTTTGAAGTAAAACTTAAGGATGAAACTGTCACAATTGACGTTGACCGCAAATCAATTAAATATGTTTCGATTATACCTTCTGTTGTCGGCGAGGTTGCTCACGGATACGAAATTGAATCAATTTCAATGAGTCCTTCTACAGTTGAAATTTCCGGCCCTGAATCTGTTGTAAATGCTACCGAACAGATTTTTACAACAAGACTGAATGTTAATAATGCTGAAACTAATTTCTCAACAGAGACTTCATATCAGCAGTTGAACAAACTTCTTACTGTTCTTGATGAAGGTCCTTTTAAGGCTGAAGTTACAATCAGACCTGTTACAATGGAACGCATTTTTGATGCTGTGCCTGTTGAGATTCTGAATCTTTCTGAAAATCTTGAAATAAAAGATGAGCTTCCAATGATTACCTTAAAGCTCTCGGGCGCAATGCCTGTTCTTGAAAACTATATAATTTCAAGACACGCTGTTCAGCTCAACCTGCGTGAAATAACTGAACCTGGAACTTACGAGATTCCTTTAAGATATTCTGTTCCTGCAAATCTTACTCTTGTAGAAAAGTCTGATGAAACTCTCACCATAACACTTGTTCACAGAACTGATTCTGATACAAATGCGGGTGAGGAAGCAGACCAGACTTTGACTTCTGGAGCTGAGTAATGATTGCTGGAATTGGAACTGACATTGCAGAAGTAAAGCGCTTTGAAAAATGGGTTGATAATCCCGAAATGATTGAGCGCTTCTTCAATGAAAAAGAATATTCTTCTGCAGGTTCAAAGGCTGCAAAGTGCCAGCATTATGCGGTTCGCTTTGCCGCAAAGGAAGCTTTTTCAAAAGCTCTCGGAACTGGAATTACCGGTTTTGGATTAAAGGAAGTTTATATAACTAACGATAGTGAAGGTAAGCCTTTGCTGAATATAGAAGGTTCTGCTCTTTCGATAATGAAAGAAAGACTTGGAGACTGCAATGCTTTTGTAACTTTGAGTCATGAAAAAGAATATGCAGTTGCCTTTGTAATATTGGAAAAAAAATAGGGGGATACTATGGCTACTTCAAAAAAAGCTGGACCAGAAAAGAAGGTTGGAATTTCATACTGGTCAAAAGATAAGGTTGCCTGTCCTGTCTGCAAAAAAGCCTTTGAGCGTGAAGTTATGCGAAGCGGTAATGGACGTATGATTGCCGGTGGCCTTACAGAAGAGCTTCATCGTATTTACGAACCATCTGCTAAATTTGGTAGAATCTATCCTCTTATTTATGAAATTGGTGTTTGTCCTAACTGTCATACCGCAATGTTCTGGAACGACTTTACAGAAAAGATGGATTCAGAAGATGCAGATAAGCTTTTTGAAAAATCAGAAAAGCGTCATAAAGCCTGCGAAGAGATTTTCCCTTATTACAACTTAAAGCATGAACGTACTCTTTATGATGGAACTGCAATGTATTATCTTGCCCTCATGACTTATGATGATATGGGTGCTTACACCTTGCCGACAATGAAAAAGGCTATTATCAGCTTAAGACTTGCCTGGCTTACAACAGAAATCAATCAGCATTGTGCCGGTCACAATTTTGATATTATTTCTCAGATGTTCTACAGAAAGGCTTTGTTTTTCTACCAGCAGGCAGTTATCAACGAAACTGAACGTATTGAAAAAAGCTCAACCTTAAATAATATGGGCCCTGATATCGACAAGAACTATGGCTGGGACGGTGTAATTTATCTTTGCGGTTTGCTTGAATATAAATACGGCCAGCAGGAAGATATTCAGCTGCGTCTTAAAAAACTAAGCGAATCAAAAACCGCCATTGCCCGCATCTTCGGTCTTGGTAAATCATCAAAGAGTAAGCCGGGCCCTCTGCTTGAGCATGCCCGAAATCTTTATGATAACCTGTCAAAACTGGTTAATGATGATGAGTTCTAAATGCGCAACATCCTTCTAACTATTTCCTACGACGGTACAGACTTCTGCGGCTGGCAGCGCCAGGATGACGCTGCAACTGGCGGCGAAGCCGAACGCACCGTTCAGGGCGAAATTGAAAAAGCTCTCGAAAAAATCCATAAACAGCCTACCGCACTTTACGGCTCGGGCCGTACTGACAGTGGCGTTCATGCTTTGGGCCAGGCGGCCAATTTTTATTCTCCTGTAGACTCTATGCCGGCGGAAAATTATGTAAGAGCTCTGAACGCATTCCTGCCTTCTGACGTACGCATTATGGCTGCCCGCGAAGTTCCTGAAGATTTCAGTGCGCGAAAATCTGCGACCAGCCGCGTCTATCGATACTTTATTGCGGCGGGCGATGCGACTTCGGCAGATAATATGCGGTTCTCCTGGCTTGTAAAAAATTACACTCCAAACCTTGAACGTCTCAATAAATACTGCGATTGTCTTCGCGGAGAACTAGACTGTTCTTCTTTTGCAGCAAGCGGCGACGACAGTCTTTCTAATAACCGCTACATAGACAATGCAAGATTTTTTATACAGAAGGATAGATGGGGTAAAGAACTTCTTGTTTTTGAAATTGAAGCAAATGCCTTCTTATGGAAGATGGTTCGAACTCTAACCGGCACTCTTGTAAATCTTGACAAAAGCAATGCCCCGGAAGATGCTATGAAAAAAATCTTAGAAGCAAAAGATCGCAAAGCTGCCGGAGTTACAGCACCTCCGACCGGCCTCTTCTTATACGAAATCAAGTTCGACGGAATACGCCGGCATGTATAATTGCCGTCATTGCGAGCGGAGCGAAGCAATCCAGTTACAGGATTGCCACGTCGCTGCGCTCCTCGCAATGACGATATCTTATAATAAACTCACCGGATCTACATCATATTCAATATACACATTCTGATTATGCGTATAATCAAAAAGCAGTTTGCGTGCTGCAGTCTGAAGCGGAATAATCGAACTGCCTTTCAAAAGAATCTGATATCTCCAGCTTGAATTGATTTTCTCAATTGGACATTCTGCCGGCCCTATTATTTCCATGCCGCGCGGAGCCCCTTCTTCAAGAATCTTTACTGCATCTGCTGCAGTCTGTGCGGCAAGTGCTTTATTAAAACTTCTGAATACAAGTCTGAGTAGGCGGCTGAAAGGCGGGAAGTCCAGCATTTCGCGTTCTGCAAGTTCCGAGCCGTAAAAATCTTCTATGCGGTTCTGGCAGGCATAAAGTACAGGACCTTTTCCGGGACTATATGTCTGAACAATTACTTTTCCATCCGGGAAGTAACGGCCGGCTCGTCCTGCAACCTGAGTAATCAGCGAGAAGGTTCGCTCTCCGGCACGGAAGTCTGGCATGTGAAGTCCTGCGTCTGCAAGAATAACTCCAACCAGCTGCAGTTTTGGAAAGTTGAGTCCCTTTGCTACCATCTGGGTTCCAAGCAGAATATCGTATTTACCCTGTCGGAAATCTTCAAGAGAAGTGAGAAGTTCATCCTTGTTTTTCAAAACGTCTGTGTCCAGTCTAAGAACTCTGGCGTTCGGGAACTTTGCCCGGGTTTCTGCTTCAATATATTCTGTTCCAAAACCTGAGCTTCCAATATCCAGCGAGCCGCACTGAGGGCAGCTCTCCGGAGGATATGTAGACCAGCCGCAGTAATGACAGCGAAGTCTGTTTTCAACTTTATGATAGGTGAGTGGAACAGAACAGTTTTTACACTTCAATTCGTATCCGCAGTGATTACAGCGGAAAAAGTGGGTAAAGCCACGGCGGTTCAAAAACAAAATTGTCTGATGATTCTGTGCGAGTGTTTTATTTATTTCATCCTCGAGAGGTTTTGAAATACAACCGTCGTTCGGAAAATATGTAAGATCAACACAGGAAATATGAGGCATCTCACCACCGGCCAGGCGTTTTGTAAGACTATGCCGAACAATTGAACCGCTTTGCATTCCATACCAGGCTTCTACACTCGGAGTTGCACTTCCCATAAGCAGAGGAATCTTTAAGCTTGTGCAGCGGTGCATTGCTACCTGTCGTGCATGGTATCGTGGATTGTTTCCAGATTTATATGAGCCGTCGTGCTCTTCATCAATAATGATTAAGCCAAGATCGGGAACCGGAGCAAAAACCGCAGAACGGGCACCTACAACAACGCGCGCTTCCTTGTGCATAATGCGGTTCCATTCAGAAAGTCTTTGTGATGGAGTAAGCCCTGAATGAAGAACAGCTGCAGTGTTTCCAAATCGGTCTGCAACAGCCTTTACAACCTGTCCGGTAAGTCCAATCTCCGGAACAAGATAAATAACCCCTTTACCCATCTCCAGAATTTTTTCTGCCAGTGAAAGAAAAACCTCAGTCTTTCCAGAGCCCGTCGGCCCATAGAGGTAGTGGAATAGTTGACCAGTGGTTGAGCCTGAATTTCCGGTGGTTGAGCTTGTCGAAACTACCGCTGACTTCAGTATCTCATCAACTGCCTTCTTCTGCTCATCCGAAAGTTCATTCCTTTTCTTCTCACCAACTTCCTCTTCAAAACCAAATCCGCCTGCACTGGTCTCTCTTCTGCCACTTGGAATCATAGAAAAGACTGCTTCGCCAAGTGTACAAAGATAATAACGGGAAACCCACTTAGCCATTTCAATCAGCTCTTTTCCAAACAGAGCTTCTTTATCTATGACTCTTTTAATCGGGCGGATTTTATCTGGTCCTACAGGGCAGTTTTCCGGAAGAGTGTCTGAAATATTTATGATAAATCCCTGAGTTTTTTTATTTCCGAACATTATTTCTGCTCGTTTTCCAATTGCTGGAACAAGCTCAGGTTTCTCTTTTTCTGGAGGAATATAGGAATAGGTAAAGCCCTGATTAACAGGCAGATTCAGTATGATTTCAAGATACTGCATTAACTACCTGCCGTTAGTTTGAGTTTAACTGATCAAGATACTTTTTGAATTTCTTGAGGTCTTCCCAGGCCGGACGTTTAAGTTCTTCATTACGCAAAAGTGCGCTTGGGTGATAAGTTGGCATAACAGGAATGCCGTTATATTCAAAGAACTCACCATGTCTCTGATTAATTGAAATACTCTGTCCTGTGATTTTTTCAATTGCAATCTTTCCCATGCACAGAATCATCTTTGGTTTAAGAATGTGAATCTGAGTTTCAAGGAAACTGAAGCAGGCTGCCTGTTCATCTGGAAGAGGATTACGGTTCTCAGGTGGACGGCATTTTACAATGTTTGCAATATAGCAGTTTGTCTTACGATCGAGTCCGATAGCAGCAAGCATGCGGTCAAGCAAAACACCAGCCTTGCCAACAAAAGGAAGTCCCTGCATATCCTCGTCGTATCCTGGTCCTTCGCCAATAACAAGAACCTGAGGATTCATTACTCCCATTCCAGGAACAACATTATTACGAGTACGGGCAAGTCCGCATCGTGTACAGCGCAGAATCTTAGCATTGAGTTCGTCGATAGTAAGTCCTGAGTTCTCGGTAGATACGGTGGTTGCGGTCCCTGAGCCTGTCGAAGGGGTCGCAACCACCGTATTATGTGTCTCTGTATCATCAACAAACACCGGTTCCCCGGCAAATTTCTCCCGGGTAAATCCGCATTCATAAGCATCTGCAGTTTTGAGAAGTGTATATATTAATTCTTTGTCTTCTTTTTTCATTGTTCTTTCAGCATCTACTCTGTCTTTTTTACAGGCTCTCCGCACGCGGTCAGCTTAATAATCTCTCTTTCCTTATAAGACTTCTCAATCAACTCATCAACTTCGAGCGAATTATAAATCTCTTCTGCCTGTTCTGCAGTTCCTCTCAAAACAGGGTGTCTTGGGCTGAACAATACACAGCAGTCTTCATAAGGGAGAATAGAAGTTTCATAAGTATCAATAAAATACGAATCCTTAATGATTTCTTCTTTATCCATACCGCAAAGAGGGCGGAGTAATGGAAGTTCAGCAAAGTGCTCGGTTACTGTCATATTTTCAATTGTCTGGCTTGCAACCTGCCCAACACTTTCACCGGTGATGATACATTTTGCATTACAGCGGTGAGCAAGACGGTTTGCAAGTTTCATCATACACACGCGGAGCATAAGTGTAGACCATGCTTCCGGTGCTTTTTCTTTAATCTTCATCTGAACATCTGTAAATGGAATAACGTTCAGATAAGTTGTGATTCCGTAATAAGCGAGCTTCTGTGCAAGTGTAACAACCTTCTGTTTTGCTTCTTCAGATGTGTAAGGGTATGAATGGAAATAACAGCATTCAATCTTCATACCACGGCGAAGCATACGGTAACCCGCAACAGGAGAATCGAGACCACCGCTCAAAAGTAAAAGTCCTTTACCGCTGCAACCAACAGGAAGTCCGCGGCAGCCAGTGTTAGAATCTGTATAAACAAAGCAGCGTTCACGAACTTCAACATAAATAATTGTATCAGGATGATGAACATCAACCTTCATAATTGCTTCAACGTCACCTGCAGCTTCACAGCAGATTTCGTATGAGTTCATTGGAAAACTCTTGTCTGCACGGCGAGCATCAATCTTAAATGTCTTACAGCCGCGTTCAGCTTCCTTCTTTGCAATTTCAAAAACGGCACGGCTGATATCTTCAATTGTCTTTCCGCAAACTTCAGCCTTTGCCCAGCCGGTAATTCCAATAAGATGATTAAGGGTAAATTCAACCTTTTCCTGAGCTTCTTCTTCGCATTCAATATAAAGGCGGCCTGCACGAAGTGTAATTTTTGCACCTGTTCCTTCCAGATATTTAGCCGCATTGT
>ODAI012311353.1_pt1 | contig 10929 bp, 10 predicted proteins | sample 1539321 | NCBI WGS metagenome assembly ODAI01 (sample SAMN02144231, study PRJEB22623) | gut metagenome | biome: sheep rumen | host: Ovis aries | place: New Zealand | reverse complement strand
TAAATTTCGCGCCTGCCCCTTTTTTGCGCCCTTTTTACGGGCATTTTCGGGGCTTCGCGAAACAAAAACACCCCTTTTTTACTGCATTTCGGGGTGCTGTATCGTCACTTCCTGCCCCGGAGTGGAGGCGTAGAACATGTTCAGCACGACGGGTTTGGTCCCTCGGTTTTCGCCCCTGTGGACGGTGCCAATCACCTCTATCATCGCCTCGCCTTCATGAAAAGTGCGCTCGGTGCCGTCCTGGCATACGATGGTCAGGTCACCCCGCTCGATGATGCCGTAGTTGATGACTGTATGGTGGTGCCAGCCGGTCTTGGCTCCCACGGGGAACTCCAGGCGGTTAACAATCAGTTCTGGTTGCCCGGTGGGATAGTCGGGCAGTGCCGCGCCGTCCCAAGTGCGGGTGCTGCGCAGCAGTTCTGTTGTCTTGATGTCCATATTGTTTCTGTTTGATGATGAGACATATCTTTAGCGCGCGTCACCGGCTATCAGCAGGATAATCCACGTCATGAGGGGCGACACAAAAAACGACAGCAACGCCCAACCCAACGGGTCACGATGGCGGTTCTTCGCCATGCGGTACGCGATATATATGCGGAAAAGAAAAATCAGCAGCAACACCACTATACACATTACCATACCCAGCAATGCGGCTGCCAAATCCGACATTCCGGCAAAAAGGGTGGCCAACAGGTCTTGAATAGAATGAATCACATTTTCCATAATCAAATATATTCTTATTTTTTCTAAGTAAATTACTTGTTCGGATTACTCGTTGTATCCATAAACCAATCCGTAGCGTTGGTGCAGGAATAAGAGGGTGCTGTCCGCTTTCATCTCGGCAATCAGTGCGTTGATCAGGCGAAGCAAATCGTCCTGTCCCGCATGCATCAGCACCCCTATCTCACCATGGGTGAAGGGTTTGTTCAGGAGCGGAGCGGCAAGGCGCGGATCGTTCTGCACGTACCACGGTGCCTCTGTAATCTCCGTTATCATCACATCGGCATTGCCCTCGGCAACCTGTGACGGTATCTCCTCATTACGCGGATAGACGATGATGGTAGCATGAGTGAGCGAATCGTGCGCAAACCGTTCGTTCAGTCCGCCTGGATTGACCATCACGCGCACCTGCGGACGGTCGATGTCGGCAAGCGAACGATACAGCATCGTGTCGGCTATGCGGCAGAGGATGGTCTTGCCGTTACGGAGGTAGCCATCACTCATCAGCATCGTTTGCTTGCGAGTCTCAGTGATGGTGATGCCCCCGATGGCAAGGTCGAACAGTAGTGGTTCTGCCATCACGTCGGCTGTCAGTGTCGGCCAGGACGTACGCACGTACCGGACACCCACACCCATATGCCGGGCAATGGCCTCTGCCACCTCGATGTCAAAACCCCAATAGGTACTATCCGCTTCGCAATAAGTGAGCGGACGGTAGTCACCCGTTGTACCCACCAATAGTGTTCCTCGCTCAATGATGCGCTGTACTGATGACTGCCCGTTCTCATTGGTTGGCTTGCCGTTGCCGCCGACACAGCCAATTATTATGCAAGTGCTGCAAATCCCTATGATGGCACCCAGCACCCAGCGCTTAGTCTGATTCAGTTTCATTGTATCATTTCTTGATATATTCTCTTTTCACCCCATCAACCCGCTACCTCCGTAGTCCTAAAACTTTCTTAATTTTACCACACCCGTGCATCGCTCATTTATGCATGTTTGTGCGGGTGTCAAGACATCGGGCATGAGTTATACATCTTCATGAAAATCATTTGATTTATCACGTATAGCGTTGGCAATGTCTATTTTTAATTCTTCGTCATAATCGACTCCGTCCATGATACATTGAATGATTCGTTGCAATAAATCTTTGCCAATATTGCCAGCTGCTACGTGATAGACAAACGATTCCATCTTACGCATAAAAACGCACGCTTGCCAATAGTAGGCATTCTTATGTAAGAAATAGGTGCCTAACGTAAGTGCGATACGCTTATTTCCGTCGGTAAAGTAATGCCCCGCACAGAAACTATACACGATATAGGTCAGTTTATCAACAAACCAAGGATAGTACCTATCGTTCTGTACAAAGTCTGTGATAGAACGAATACCGCCTTCGTCGCGTATTCCGCTGAATCCTCCACCACTATAATGAATCGTTTTGCGATAGACGTCTAAAACCTCTTCGAAAGAGAAATATTTTGTTTCTTTATTCATTCTTCCGCTTGTTTTAGACGAATTAGCACATCTTGATTTTCTTCGAGGATTTTATCGAAATCGATAGATTCAGCCCCGATGAATTTCTCGAATTCTTCGGGTGTAATGGCTTGTATATACTCTGCCAGATTATTGTGAAGTGCATCGCGAAGACTTAGGTCACGCGAAGCCATTTTTGTACGTGCATCGTGGAGATAGGGTTTTTGCATCGGTTCTTCTGCGAGTTTTTCTACGATATTCTCAACTTCAGCAATGGACAACATGCTACCCTTATTATGGAAAGCCTTTTCTATTTCTGCAGCGACACCATTTTCGAAAGAAGAGACTACGAGCAGTACCTCTGCATACAACGTGTGACGAATAACATCTTGCTCTTGGAGTTTTAATATTTTACGGTACTCGTGGGCATTTTCACGGAAGATGGCTTTATATATAAAATCTGTTACTTGCGCGTACTTCATCGTCTGGTGACCGGATACATACTGATTGATAGCAGATGTGAGATTTTTCCTGTAGTTCTCTTCTGTAATAGCAGCGGGAAGATAGTTTACGTCACGGCGGTTGATATATTTTGTTTCCCCTCCAGCTTTTTCGTTGATTGTAGCAATGACGATATCCAAAATGACGCTACGTACTTGTTTGGCTTTTTCGCTTTCGGTAAGCAACATGCCGATGTTAAGGAAAGCACGGAAATTGAATAGACCGAGTTGAGTTGTTTTGCTCGTCTCATTTATAAGATGACCAAATTGTAACTTCAACTCTTTCAGCTGTTTACCCTTGCATAAAACATATCCGTTATACTTTAATTCATTTTCATATTCAGCTAAATATCTATTTATGGTAGAAATATCTACTTCATAGAAATCTGCAACTATTTTTTTAGTAAAGCGATATTCGCCTTCAAACTCCATGCCTGTAATACCAAGATTATCCTGAATCTTAGCTACTGCATATTTGTTGTTTAGAACATTTTGCCGTTCTATATTAGAAACAGTTAGGTCATTCATATTATTTTTGAGTTTTGCATTTCGTTATTCTTATTTTTTTGTGTGAGAGCAAGAAAATCGCGGTTGTGTTTATTGTTAATAGATTCGTGATTTTATATACCCCTCCATATATAAGTCAAAAAAGACCTAAAATCTATCACCTAAAAAGCAACTTTTTTCATTTTTTTTGAGCAAAAATACGATGCAGAGGATTAAGGTTTTTCACTGCTCCCCTGTTATATCTCAGTAATTCTCATCTGTGAAGGAATTACATTTGGACAATATATGTTATTCTGCAATCATTCTATGAACGTTTAGGATATATTCTAAGACCATTTTTTTCTTCAGATTTTGAAGAAATAAATTCTATAGATTCCAGTGTATTAACCAAATTTATGTTCCATTCATTGTGTGAAATGACAGGGTGTTTCTTGCGTTCTGCTATATCTTTATATTCTCCCCCTAAAGCAGTCAATAGTAGGAATGCCATAAGATCAGTCTCTTTTTTGTCTGCCGGTTGTTTAGAAAGTAGTAATGCAACAAAATTTACTTTCTTGTTTTCTGCTTTTGCAGTGTTCAGTACATCCGCACTCTTCTTTTGAATAATAGAAGTATTTTTTGTAAAAAGGACCACATCAATTATTGTTTCCGCCAATCGTTCTGAATTAGAAATGACATCATTATCAATGATTTCAATGATTCTGCATTTGTCTTCAAATGTAAATTCCTTTGATTCCAATAATTTAAGTGCAGTTTCTGAATTCAGTTTGTATTCCAAACTCAAATTGCTGACAAAATCGGTAGCGAAATGCATTAGATACTCGGCATAAATTGCAGAATTTTGCATAATGCTGATATTGGCTTCAGAAAAAGCAATTTTATTACCCTGCAAAAGAATAGACAAACGCTCTTTATCTAATGTACTTATTGATTTATTACCATCAAATTCATTGTCAAAGGCTTTGCTAACAGAACGGTATGCATCTACACTAATGTGCTTGGTTCCTAACAATTGCTTGAACAATGTATCCTTATTCTCAATTGTATCATCGCATATGTTCTCCAAGTCCTTATGATAATATTCAATATATTCAATAAGCGCGGAATCTATTGCATTTACTTTCGTATAGTAATTACTTACATTCTGCCATGTCGGAGAAATGACCTTCGCTTGTATAGCTATAGTCCAATAGTCCTCATTTATGTCCTTGAAACTATCAACACATTGTTGCCCAGTCAGATACTCAATCGTTTGCTCCTCTGAAATTGCATCAGAATTAAGAATAAAGATAATATTTTCTTTGGATTCCTCTTTACATTTAACAGACAAGCAGTCAAACGATTTCGCAAAATTGTTTTTTATGTACATTATGACTTCAGTAATATTAGTGTCTGTAATTCTTGTCAGAGTTAAAGTATCTTCTGAAGCATTGCTATTTTTATTAATATGATTCAGGATAATGCATACATTAGCAGTATTAATTCCATAACAGGAGAACTTGATTACCATATCCAATAATTGGGGACTATTGGAATCAAGCAATGCAAAATGGCAAGGAGGCAATAACTTCTCGCATTGTGAAAGTCCAATATTATCAATTCGTACAGAAAGGAAAGAATAATTATTATTAAGCCACTCTGTTTGTTCCTGAGTTGATTCGTTACAATAGCGCAGCCATGCCTCTTGTAACAGCAGTTGCTCGTCATAATCTGTATGAGATGCTATCATCTTCCACGACTGAACTTTATCCCATGTAATAAACTCTGTAAATACTTCTTTCTGTTGTTTTCCCAATTGATAATACTGAGCAAGGAAATCTAACGGTGCATCCGATCTCTCTAAGCGCATCATCATTGCTTGGAAAGCCTCTTGCCCTTTGGAGTTCTTTTTCTTGGCAAGATAATCCAGTAACTCAATATTCAGGATTGCGTCATGTTCAAACATGTAATCCTTCAACTCTTTGACAAAATTATCTATCTTGTCAATATGGTCTGTATATTTTTGTTTTATTTGCCGTTTCATTGAAAGTAACAAATCTCTATCCGCTTGCGATAGCATACCCGGGTAGAAATATGAAATATAGTCGTAATACTCCTCATCTAAGTACCCTCGACGAATAAAAACATCCATTAAAGGAGTAAGATTTTGTTCTTTATACAACTTAGAGCCACCTAAACTGTAGTTTCTTATGAGCAAATAAAGCTTTAAAGATTGTATTTTAATCTTCTCTTTAAGAAGGCGCTTTTCTTCTTGAGCAATGATATCTTCTCCATTTTTCAATAAGGACATCCGCTCTTCAAAATTGAGTTTATCTGATATAGCAGCAAAATCAACCGCTACTGGAGTAGCCCCTTGGTAATAGTAGTTATTATATTGGCGAAGATATGTATTATACTGGATTTCTTTTTGCGTCAACAAATCATTGAATAATTTTTCATCCTTTGATATCTGTTCTAATGAATATGAGCGATTGTTTAACTGTATTGACAAAATGGGATTTGATATTTGTTCCTTCATCTCATATAAGAACAATAATCGTAAATCGTTTTCTTTCAAGTGCCGATTTGATTCAAATAAAGTTTTTGTATCTTCTAATTCTTTTGCTTGTTTATCAAGAACCTTTATTGCCTCTTTGACAAATTCCGGCTTTTGGCAAATACAATTATATACTTTCCCTTCACGCCGATGAAGTTGTGCAAAGTCTCTTGGGAAATAATTCTTATAAACAATCATCGCCAATAGTTTTGTCAGACTAAGGTGTTTTTTACTTGTTTCATATAATTTCTTACGATACTGAGAATACTCGTTAGCAATATTGGTCAAGATGCGCATATCCTGAATGAAAAATGCTATCTCAGACAGATCGTCATCCGAAATTTCTCCATCCTCAAATCCTCGTTCTTTTAATGCTGCTTTTAATTTATCCTTTGAGTTTGACGGATTAATAACCGGTATAATGGTAGAGATATAATCAAAGAATTTGGTTCTAGCCTCGTTTTCAAAAACATCATCCTTTATAGCATATATGAATACTACATGTCTATCAACAATCTTGGATTCATTGATCAATTGGTTTAGTTCTCTTAACTTCAGATATATGGTCTCTGTCTCAAATCTATCCAAGTCCTCAATTACTACGACATTATAATCTGTCACTTGAAAGAAATATAATATCTCGTCAAGATGTTTATTAAATATTGAGTTATTCTCTACGACTTCGATTTCTCCGTCTTTTAGATTAAACTTATTCAATTTTGAGTTTGCGTATACGCGGACAAAATATCGAATGATATTATAGAGACTCCATATTAGATAGCATAATGATAAGATATATAGCAATGTTAAAAATCGAGGTTCGTATATATGCAGATTACGTAATACCGTCTCGGAAAAGCCTTTAAAGAAAATCGTTATGAAAGATAAAATAAAAAAGATTGTGTATAGAGCAAGATAACCCCGTCTTTCATCATCAATATGGATTATCCTTCTGAATCTAGAGTTCGGAACTTTCTCGTCTTTTTCTTTATAGATTATTTGCTGAAGAATACTATACTCAATTTTTCTATTCAGATTCTCAACTTCTTTTTCCGATAATTCCTTTTCCGTAACTTCTTTACCTTCATTGTCAGCTTGCAAAGTAGCTAATGAAATAGGAAGAAAATTAAACTCTTTGTAATCCGCCATTAAAGTATTGAGGACAGAACTTTTTCCAGATCCAAAAGGTCCGGTAAGCGCAATATTTCTAATCTCTTCATTCTTAAATGCATTTCGTAATACATCAGCCAGTTCCTCCACAGTCTGATACGAAGGATCTTCCTTTTTTAGCCTAATGGGTAAGAGAGATTGAAACATAAGATTCTATATTATTGTGTAAATTGTTTTATTGTGTCCCAATAAAATCACTTAATTATGAAATTTTAGTACATCTATCAATTCTTCCAGACTGATACAGACTTTAGTGAAGAGTTTGTACATCAGTTCCGGCTCAAAACTGTTTTTGTCCGGGATGTAGGCAAAGACTTTCTTTCCCTGCCCGGCAAACCAACCGGCTTCGGTGTGCGCGGAGCGTCCGCAAGGCAAGACCAGTACACAAGCATCGCAAGCTGTCATTGCCTCTATGTCGTTTTTGAACTGCCGTTCTGCAAAGAGGTGTGAGAGGTTGGCTTGGTATTGAGCCGGAGTCCAATCCATGCAATTAGTATCTACATCTGTCCAGTGAAACCCGGGATCACCTGAAGGCGGATTGCGAAAGTCGTACACCTTATGCCCTGCGTCTCGCAAGGCGGCTACCACTTCGGGATAATATGTATTCCTCCAAGAGGATGCTACGTAGATGTGCATTACTTGAAACGGATTTGCAAATTAAGCTTGAAATAATCTATTCCATTGTTTGTGAAAAGTTCTCCAAAGCCATGACGTCCTGTACTTGGAGTTTCAAATTTCGTATTACAATAAAGATAATCTTCGAATAAGTTGCGATCATAAAAATGATAGCATAGCACATCACCATCTTCTTTAACTACTAAATAGCCACCATTTGCTTGATACTGTCCATTCCACGGAGTATGTGGAACCATCCCTAATGCTATTGCAACAAGCATTTGTTTTACTTTAAATTCGTAGAATGGATTATGGTTAGACATATCATATCTCAATGGATTGCGTGCAGAAACGGCATTTGTAATTTGCTTTAAATCTGAATTACCGGAAATATAATATTCTAATAATAGTTGGGCAATAATCTCCGGCATTTTACTATCTATTAGAATAAGATTATTGTTGAAGATATTATCTTCTAGCATTTCAAAATTGAATACACCGCCTCTATTTTGTATAGCTTGTACTCTATCTCGAATTTTCGCACGTGTATCTATACTATTTACTGCATCTATTTCCTGTTGGGTAAAGTTGTGCTTTTCTATCTTATAGCAGAAATTTGTAGTTCGCCCTGCATTTAACAAAGTACTACTGTCGCCAAGTTGTGACTTTATGCTAAATCCCAATAATGGGGTCATGCCTGTGCGCAAGTCATGTATTACAATTCGAATATCTGCTTTTTCGACAGATTTTGCTTTTATTTGCCTGCACCCTATTTCTGTCATAAATTGCTCTGCCTCCGGCGATGCAAAAGTACCACTACTTCTGCGTATTACTGATAGTAATTTATGTGCTTGGTTAAGAAAATCATTAACAGGCTTCCGTAATAGTTCAGTGCCATCTTCTGTTACAATAACTATTTCATCCTCAATACTATATTGATAATTATGGTTCTGCTCATTACGTAAGACTCTCAAAATAGGATAAAATAATTCTCCTATTTTGTTAAGATTCCCATCTCCGGCATATACTTGTTTTTCCCCGAGTAACTTGAATAGAGTATAAATCTCACTCCATTCGCCTTTATTTCCTGTCAGTGCCATAGTATTAATTAATTAAATTTCCTTCAACAACATTTATCTGTTGTGATTGCGTAAATTGTTGAGTTCTTAAGTTTGCAATGAGATTATCTATATCATTGGTATTGCAATCTATTATTTCATCTAATCCAATAATCTCTCCATTTAAGATTTTGCCCTTTTGCACACGAGCCTCATGTGAATCCATAGTTAATAGATAACATTTGGATCTGCGATGAACATATTTTAACGCAATAGCCTCTAAATCTGCTTGTTTATATCGTTCTCTCAGACTTGTTTTTACGGACAAACTTACAGGCGAAGACTGATTATATAACAGTGCATCAAAATGAACATTGGGCACAAATGCTACTTTTGCTTGTGTATAAAATGGCTTTATATTTTCGCGATACAACAGCGTATATACAATCAGCTCAAATAGAGAGCCACGCGTCGTTGCATTAGTTCCGTGTGGTATAGCCTGCCAGTATTGACGAATATAGTCAGACGGGGTTTGGTAAACAATATTTTGAAAAGTTGCTTGCCCCATAAGACCTTCAAAAAGTCTTACAGTTTGTGTATTGTTTTTAGCAATACCTAATTGTTTCAAAATTCCCATGGTTGTTATTTATTATTATCAACATTATCAAGTACTTTCTTTATCTCTTTTGCGATGGCTTCAATAACGGGAACGGTAACACTATTCCCGAATTGTTTATACAAGTGAACATCGCTTAACGGAAGAACAAATGTATCCGGGAAACCTTGCAAACGTGCCCATTCACGAGGGGTCATTTTACGAATACCTTCTTCATTGATTTTTCCTTTAATATGCGTAGAAGGAACCATAGAATGCTCTCGATTGTCGATTATTAGGTTTGTCTCCCGTCCCATTCCTCCGCAAACAATAGTGCCTGCTATTCCATCTAACGGGCGTATTACATAGCCAAATCCGTGTCCCGCAGCTTCATGACGCGCACGGTGTTCACGGAGCGTTGCAACATAGGTGTCGCTCAAATAGTACTTAGATGGCACAGGAGCTTGATCCAGAATATCATTTAAGCAAACTTTTTTCTTGCTGCCTTCCGGGAAATTAAAAGTTTCAGGGGCAATATCATTACGGAAACATACAAGATATATGCGCTCTCGCTGTTGTGGCACTCCGAAATCTTTGCTATTTAGGATCTTGTAAAATACTTTGTATCCTAAATTCTCAAAAGTTTCTTTAATTACTTGGAATGTTCTTCCTTTATCATGAATTGTCAGACCTTTGACATTTTCACAAAAAATAACTTTCGGCTTATGATATTCGCAAATTCGCGCTACATCTAAAAACAAAGTTCCACGGCAACGCCCTTTGTAATCATCATTAAATCCTTGGTGCTTTCCCGCCATAGAAAAAGCCTGACAGGGGAAACCCGCTAAACATATGTCAAACGAGGGGATATCTTCTTCTTTAATAGCTGTAATATCTCCTGCAATCTCAAATTTATCAAGCGGATAATTAGCACGATATGTTTGCTGTGCAGGATTGTCCCACTCAGAAACAAAAACAGTCTCCATTTGCTTGCCAAATGCATTATCAAATCCACGTCTGATGCCTCCAATTCCGGCAAAAAGATCAATGGTTTTGTACTCAGGTCGTGATAATTTCATTTCAGATGTTTGTGTATATTGATTAGTGATTGCATATTCTTTCAAATCAGACCCGGTAAAAACCAACGGCTCTGCTTCTTTGTATTCCGGATGCATTTGCTTATATTGTGTGAATAGTTTGTTAAGATCTAAAGTTTGTGCGCATAATTCAGAACCTAATTCGTAAACAAAATAGGATCCGTTAGGTTCCGGATATTCAAGCGTAGCCATGGCTTGCTCGTTCAGTTCTTGCACATTTAAACATTCAAAAACTTTTATTCCACTTAAACTGTGGTAATCATATATAATTACGTAATCCAGCTTTTCATCGGCTAAATATCCGCCATTGCGATTAGCAAACAAATCTGCATTGTGACGCACATTGTATAATTTTTCTAATCGAACAGGTCGTATTCCTAATATCCAATCTAACTGGCTCTTTTCCTCACGGTATGCGCCGAGTAAAAAAGTCGCTTTTGAATTGTCAGAGAAGGATAATATTTTATTATTTATATCCATATATTTTTTTTACTTGTGCAACACATTCAGCAGTGTGTTTTTTGATGTCTGTCTCCCAGAATCTTAGCACTCTCCACCCATGTGCTGTCAAGTATTCATTTACTTCGTTATCTCGTTTGATGTTTCTTTCTATCTTCGGAATCCAAAATTCCCGATGGGATTTAAACTCTGCCTG
>ODAI010186993.1_pt1 | contig 10929 bp, 13 predicted proteins | sample 1539321 | NCBI WGS metagenome assembly ODAI01 (sample SAMN02144231, study PRJEB22623) | gut metagenome | biome: sheep rumen | host: Ovis aries | place: New Zealand | reverse complement strand
GTGCTCCAAGCGTAGTTGTACTCAAAGCTTGAGTTTGACCTCTTGTAAATAAGGCACTACCGTGTGTCCTTGGCAATAGATCGATTCGTGCTGAAAGTGGTCTTATTTCATCTAGAGCACGTCCATCTGGTCTAATGTGGTCGATTACAATCATGTCGCGAACTAACTCTGCTTCTAGTTCATCAACTAAAGTTTTGACATCTTTTAATATATTTGCCAAATCTTCCTTTTCAGCATAAACTTCGGTAAAATGTCCGACAACTGCCGCTTTAACACTCTCAACTTCAGCTGCTTTTTCGTTCTTTTCTTTATCGCTAGTAAGTGCAGCAAATAAGTCGTCTTTTGCATATTCTTTTACTATCTTAGTTAAATCAGGGTCTATAGCAGCAAGGTCTACTTCTACTTTTTCTACTCCGACTTTCTTAATAATTTTCTCTTCAAATTCGCATAACTCACTAATTGCCTTTTGACCAAATTCGATAGCTTTAAGCATTACATCTTCGCTTACTTCATGTGCACCTGCTTCGATCATGCATATGTCACTTTTAGTTCCTGCAAGAGTAAGCATTAATTCGCTTTTCTCTGCTTCTTCTACAGTTGGATTGATAATAAACTCTTTACCAATTTTACCAACTCTAACTCCAGCGATTGGTCCATCGAATGGAATGTTGCTAATTCCAAGAGCTAAACTTGCACCAAACATTGCAGCCATCTCTGGTGAGTTATCAGGATCTACCGATAAAACGGTATTGACAACTTGTACTTCATTTCTAAATCCATCTGCAAACATTGGTCTAATAGGTCTATCGATAAGTCTTGCTGCAAGTGTTGCTTCATCTGTAGGTCTTCCCTCACGTTTTATGAATCCTCCTGGAATCTTACCGACAGAATATAGTTTTTCTTGATATAAAACTGTCAATGGGAAAAAGTCTGCAGTACTTACGTTACTAGACATAACTGCACAACTCAAAATCACAGTATCGCCATATCTAACTAGTACTGCACCATCTGCTTGTTTAGCTAATTCTCCAGTTTCTACTACTAAATCTCTTCCCCTAAAATTAAGTTTAAATTCTTTCTTTTCCATACTACCTCCACATATATAAATAAAAAGACACTCAAAAAAGAAGTGCCCTATTTTCTAATGTTCAATTTTTTGATTAATTCACGGTATCCAACGACATCATTCTTCTTTAGATAGTCTAGTAGACTTCTTCTCTTACCAACCTTCATAAGAAGACCTCTTTTTGAATGATAATCATGTTTGTGTACCTTTAAGTGTTCAGTTAAATCGTTAATTTCATCTGTAAGAATTGCAATTTGTACTTTAGTATTACCAGAATCTTTTTCATTAACACCGAACTCTTTAATACGTGCTTGTTTCATTTCTTTAGAAACTGCCATGTTTATCCCTCCTTTACATATATAACGATTTAAACTTTGTAAGTAAGATGGAGTTCATACAAACAATGTAAAAATCTATTAACAGTATACTTTATTTCAATAAAATATGCAAGTACTATTTGTTAATGCGCATCTATAATATTGACAGCTAATTATTTCATATTTATAATAAGACATATTTGAAAAAAAATTAATAGTGACCAGGAGGTGTAGAAATGTCAGTGCCAATGTATACTATCAATTATGTACAGTTTGACAAGTGGTTTTTAGAAAATGTATTTCCACACCTAAAAACTCCATATGCTCTTCTCGCCATAGAAAGAGACATTCAAGAAAATCCTGCAGATTATATGCTGCTTGCCTCGTCCTTGGCTAGACAAGATTTTTATAAGGAAGGTCAAAAAAAGCTTAAAATACCGAGAAGAATCGTATGGGTTGGACTTATATCCAATCTCATACTTGCAATATTAGACCCTGATACAAGAATACCTTTTACTACAGTCAAATTAGTGGCTTTATACAACCGAAGTGAAGCTTTATGGAGATTTAAATATAAACGACTTAGAAAAAGACAATATTTAGATTCACTAATAGAATGTTTACATGAAAAACAAAGAGCATGCAAGAGTGTACAATTAGATGAATACGACTATAAAATAGATGAAATGATTAAAAACTTGCTCAGAATGGATATAAGAGATAGATACGCAAGAGAAGAATTATTTAGGTACTTACATCTACTTTCTCCAGAGGGAAAACGAGATTTTAAGAAAGGAATATGGTTAAGCGAACCTTATGATATGTGTGTGGATAACGTTTCATACAATGTTCAACAGTATATGTCAAAAGATGCGACAAATATAAATGGTGATAAGCAAAGAAAAGAAGAATTTAGAAAAGAAAGAAATTCTACTTATTTAAAAGTTACTGCACCTCTAAATAAAAACCCTCAAGAAGCGTTAAATCACTCCCAAGGCCGCTGTTTAATTCTTGAGAGAATAAAAGAAAAATAAGACCAAAAGGTCTTATTTTTCATATACACTGACTTTTTTCTTATCTCTACCCATTCTTTCGAACTTAACAACGCCAGTTATTTTTGCAAATAAAGTATGATCTTTACCCATACCTACATTTGTTCCTGGATATATCTTAGTTCCTCTTTGACGATATAGAATACTACCAGCACTGACAGTTTCTCCGTCGCTTGCTTTAGCACCAAGTCTACGACCAGCAGAATCTCTTCCGTTTTGTGTAGAACCTTGAGCTTTAACGTGGGCGAATAATTGTATATTTAACTTCATGAAGTTCACAAGTTTCACTCTCTTTCTACTTTAATATTCTTCGGATATTCACTTTCCAATTCTGAAAGCAAATTTATCATATTGTTTAACAATTTTTTTGTAGTATCATCATTTTTTAAAATGTCGATGCTAACTAAACCCTCTTTAACTTTATATTTTATAGTATCACGATTAAACATGAGAACAGCATTTACACTAGTCGTAACAATTGAAGAAACACTAGAACAAACTATGTCTTTTCCAGCTTCTTCATATTCAGCATGACCTGAAATGCGAATCTTTCGAGGATTTACTTTAACTTTAATCATACTTCACCTACTTAACAATTTTAGTAACTACTAGTTTTGTATATGGTTGTCTATGACCTTGAGTCTTACGATATTTTTTCTTAGGATTATACTTGAAAACAACAATTTTTTTCTGTTTGCCATGTTTTTCTACATTGCAGACTACTTTAGCACCCTTAACATATGGAGTACCTGCTTTACCATCTACCATTAAAACAGTATCGAATTCGATTTCTTTTCCAACTTCGGCATCGAGTTTTTCAACATAGATAGTTTCTCCTTCAGAAACGTAGTATTGTTTTCCTCCTGTTTCAAATACAGCTTTCATTATTTTTCCCTCCCATCTCTATTTAGGACACGCCTTTAAGGTGGCATTAAGCTCTTTTACCTCTTCAGTGCGGTTTATAAATAATTACAAACAAAAGTATTTTAGCATACCGCAAGCGTTTAGTCAATTTTATTTTATAGAAAAAGTCCTAAAAATAGGACTTTAGAAAAGTTTTATTATATCCTTTATCGTAATGACTATCATTAATATTATTAAGATTACGAAACCTACAGTATTGATTGCATTCTCGACTTTAGAATTCATCTTTTTCTTTCTGATTTTCTCTATTATGAGGAATAACACTCTACCACCGTCGAAAGCTGGGAATGGTAAAATGTTTATGAATCCTAAGTTAATACTTAAATATGCTGCAATAAACAAAACCGAATCGGCGCTCGTATGTGCAGCTTCTCCCATGACAGAATAAACTCCAACTGGACCAGATAGAGCATTTAGTGATAAATTACCTGTTATTAAATTGATTATAACAGACCACATAGAATCGATTATAGATAGGAATTTTGAAAATGCATTTTTAACGGAAACCCACAATCCTCTTTGCCTTTTTCCATTTTGTCCTAAACCAAAGGTTCTAACCTCATTTCCCTCTTTATCTTTTGAAATTATCGGTTTGACCACATAATCTTTAATCTCTCCATCTTTTTTTTGTACAGTGAATGTATATGTCTTACTTTTATGTTTGTAATTTAAAAGTAGAGTTATTTTATCCCAAGTCTTAGCATTTTTTCCGTCTATTTTTAAGATTCTATCTCCAACTTCAATTCCAGCCTCGCTGATAGGATATCCATCCATTACTTGCCCAACGTAACTAGCGTTATTTACACTACCAAATATCAATGCCGATATAAAAAGTATTACAATTCCAGATAAAAAGTTCATTGTTACACCAGCAATTAAAATGATGCATCTTTGCCAAATTGGCTTATTACACATGTAGTCATCCTTTTTTAATTTGACATCCATTCCATCATCTTCACTAGTTTCACCAGCGATGGCACAGTATCCCCCGATTGGGAACAATCTCAAACTATATTCCGTAGGATCATTTTTCTTTTTTCTTTTAAAACTAAAAATTTTTGGTCCCATACCGATAGAAAATTCGTATACATATGCTCCAAATTTTTTAGACGTTATGTAATGACCAAATTCGTGTAAAAATATCAATACACCTAAAACAACAATCAATAAAATTAATGCTAAAATATCCATATTTCCTCCTCTATATCAAACCTGCTAATAAAATATAAGCAATAATTACAAAAGATAAACTATCTATTCGATCTAATACTCCTCCGTGCCCTGGAATTAGGTTGGAAAAGTCTTTAACGCCATGCTCTCTTTTTATTTCACTATAGAATAGATCACCTATCTCACTTATGACTGCCAAAAAGATACTAACTAATACTACTTTATACAACGGTTCTGTACCAATGACAGTCATGTAGTAAATCGATGTAACGATACTACTCATAACTACTCCACCAATGCATCCCTCTATAGACTTTTTAGGGCTTATTTTAGAAAATTTATGTTTACCTATGCTTACTCCAGTAATATATGCAAACGTATCAGTCATTATAGTTATAATTAAAAGCATGAAGAAGTATAATTTGTTATAAACCATTAAATTGGCAGCAATGTTTAATACTGTTCCTAAAAATACTGTAAATCCGAATAACTTTAAAGCATCACTCGTAGTATATTTTCCTGTCTCGAAGTAAAATAGACAAGGAATCGTGAAGCACAAAAACGAAACAGCAATTATCCTATAATCTATAAAATTGTGTATAGATATGCTTTTTGTATTAAACATTGCTAAGAAAATAAGTATAATTAGACCAATGATTACGACTGGTAGTGGATATTTTTTATCTTTCTTTAAATCTAGAAATTCTTTATATCCCAAAATGGCTATTATGCCAACAGCAATTCTAAAAGGTATTCCACCAATTATTAATAGCGGTATAAATATTGCTAACATTATCGCTGCGGATATTACTCTTTTTTTCATATTATCACCTTCTTACATTATAATTTAATATTTAAAAAAAATAAAGCATTAAAAAACTATTTGCGTGAATACCTAACTTTGAGTAGATATTTTTTTTCATCAATGCCATTAATCATGTGCTTTTTATTTCTAAACATCTTGTCTTTAGAAGTTATATTTATAATATTATAGTTAAAATCGTATAATACTCTTTCTAAATAATATTTATTCATTAAGTACTTATTAGTTTTATATTCTTCTATTGTTTTAAATAATATATAGGTCAATATCAATGCGTTGTCTTGAACTATATCTATCTTCATTAAACATAGTAGTATCAATATAGATAATGACACTAAATTAGACAAATTTAGAGAATATTTAATTGGAATAAATAGTTCTATTAAGCACTTAAAAATATTATAGCCATCCAAGGGACAGATTGGAAGTAAATTAAATATGATAATTAGTTTATTGTAATATTCAATAGTTTCACATAACTTGTTATCATTAAAGAATAGTAAAAAAAATCCAAGAATAGCTTGGAACGCTATTCCGGCACTACTTAAAATGAGCTCTTCTACTATGGAATCTGATACTAGTCCATGTATTTTTATTATTCCTCCAAATGGTAAGATTGTTATCGATTCAACTTTTTTTCTAAAAAGTTTACATGCAAATAAGTGACCGAATTCGTGTATTAGGAGAATAAAGAATATAACAACTGAAAATTTCACATATCCTGCAATTAAAGATAGACAAAGCACTATATATGTCAGTGGATTAATATGTATTTTATTCCATAACTTCTTCATAATCTAGGTATTCTCCATCTTTTTTGAATAAAAGATAAAGTTTATCCCCTTGGGTATTTCCCAAAAGTGTAGATGCACTTACATAATCATAAAGATTTACAGATATGTTCTCTAATCCTCCATACCAATACTCTATTTCGTCGACTCCTTCTATTATGACAGTGGGCCCTAAGCCTTCCTTTTCTCCGATAAAAGCGACAATTCCTGAATTTATTACTGGGATGAGATAGTGTGTACCAACATTTAGAGAATAGCCATCTTTATATGGTTCAACGGAAGATGCAATGATTTTTTCATTAAATACAGTCCTAACTTCTAGGTCAGTATCTATTGGAAGTGAAAAACCTAAATACTTTTTAATTGTATTAGATATTTTAGTGAAGGAAATGTTTTCTCCTAATACTTTGTCCTTAACATATGTTCTTACTTTATTATTATAGTTTATTAAAATTAGCGAACATAAAAACACAATTACAGAGAGAATAAGCCTGTTAATCAAGTTGTTCACATATTTCACTTTTGAGTTATTCTTTTTATAATTGTGTCTATTATTTTTTATATCATGTTTAATTTTTTCTATTCTATTCACGATTATTTCACCTAAATAATCATATTAAATAGTATTGATAATTATTCTGCATTGTATTCATTTACAACATTTAAAAATTCTTCTTTTACTTCTTCTAGTCTTTCTTTACTTAATGCCTCAAATCTAAGGGTAAGATTTGGTCCTGTATTGCTCGCTCTAACTAGCGCCCAACCATCTACAAATGATACTCTTACTCCATCTATATCTGATATTCTATAATTATGATTTAATGAGTATTGTTTAACTTCTTCTACTATTTTTAGCTTAAGTTCTTCCCTCGTCGGGATTCTTATTTCAGGGGTACTATAATAGTGAGTTAAATGACTAGTCATTTCACTTGCAGTTTTTTCTGTATTAGAAAGGAGTTCCAAAAATCTTATGCTATTATAGATACCATCATCTATTCCGGTCCAACGGTCTCTAAAGAATACATGACCAGATAATTCTCCACCAAAGGCTAAATCTAACTCTTTAGTTTTATTCTTAGTGTAAGATGCACCTGTTCTGTACATGTAGGGTGTCCCGCCTACTCTTATTATTTCATCTTCTAGTTGTTTCGAACATTTTACATCGAATAAAAAGGTCTTATTTCCAACTTTACTTATTAAATCGTCTATTACAATAGACATAAAAGTGTCTATTGGCATTACATTACCCAGTTCATCTACAATACCAAGTCGATCAGCATCGCCATCGTAACCTATTCCACAATCAGCATTGCAACTCAATACTTTTTCTTTCAACTGTTGCATGTTTTCTTCGACACTAGGATCCGGATGATGTGATGGAAAACTGCCGTCACTATAGTTATTTATGTATATAGGTTCTACTCCGATATTATCACATATTTTATTTAAAATAGTAGCTGCAACTCCATTGGCAGGATCGAACACTACTTTTAATTTTTTCTTTATTCTGACATCGCTTAGTACTAGTTTTATATATTCTTCACTTATATCGATAGTTTCTACAGTACCAGAACCACTAGAATATTTTTTACTAAGTATTAAATTGTATATCCTGGTTATATCGTTACCACAGGCATTATCATAGTTTTTAAAACTAATTTTAAAACCATTATCGTTGACAGGATTATGACTTGCAGTAACCATTACTGCTGGTTCAATTTTTAGATGTAGTGAAGAAAAGTATAACATTGGTGTAGTTACTAATCCGATATTTTTAACATTTACACCACCATCGGTCAATCCCTTTATGAGATTGTCAGTCAAAACTTCTCCACTAAGCCTATTGTCATGTCCTACGACACATGTGTCATGGTTATCTTCTAACATGATAGTTGCAAGTGCTCTACCTATATCATAAGCATCTTGATCTCTAAGCTGAGTTTTATATTCTCCCCTTATATCATATGCCCTAAATATTCTTTTATCTATTTCCATATTACATTACTCCTTTTAATAGACCGAATGAAAATATACTCATAATGATCGCAGCGATAAATACGCCAAGTAGCGCTGCAACAAATGATTTTTTCTTATCTAAACCCATTAATACTGCAATTAAACAACCAGTCCAAGCACCACTACCAGGTAAGGGAACTGCTACAAATAACATAATACCTAAATATCCGTATTTATCAATTATATTTTTCTTCTTAAGAGCTTTGTTTTGCCACCAGTCAAAAAACTTTTTAAATATTTTTATCTTCGATAATATTCCAATTAATTTTTCCATTAAGAATAAGACAAATGGAATTATTAAAATGTTTCCAATTACACACACTAGAATACTTCCCCACATCGGCATTTTTAACAAAGATGCTGCAATAAGTCCTCCGCGAAGTTCTAATACAGGTAATAGTGATATGATAAATACTAAAATGTATTTACCTAGCAATGAACCGGTAAACCCGGCAAATAAGCCCAATATTATATTAACTATTTTTTTAGCCATTTATAATCTCCTTTACTGTTTTGTATAATTCCTCGTTAATATCTTCTATGCTTCTAATGGTACCATCATTTGAGCACTTGATTGTTATAAAATTATATAACTTGGCAAGCTCAAGATATGTTTCCTCTCCAAGGCGCAAGTAGGTTTCATCCATTTCCACTCTATCTAGTTTTTCTCTCCTTTTTTCTTTTAAAATTTTTGCTTCAAGGTAGGGCATATGCAAGAATACAACTTTGTCTGGTCTTGGCAAACCGAGAAAATCGTATTCTAAAGTTTCTATAAATTTGAACATTTCTTTTCTTTTTTTAACAGTACTAAATTTACTACCTTGAAAAGCCATATTCGATATAGTATATCTATCTAGTATTACAGTAACACCAAAATCCAGATTGGTTTTTATTTGTTCTATATTATATAATCTATCCGCTGCATAATATAGGCTTGCAACTTTTCCAGGAATAGTCGCTGCTTTATCGCCAAAATAAGAGTCACATATCGCTGGTTTACCAAGAACTGGCCCGCCAATAATTTTTCCAGTTGGTGTATCGTATCTAGGAAAAGACATGTAAAATACTGGAATATCATCCTTTTTTAATTTTTCACAAAGAAGCTTAGTTTGAGTCTCTTTACCGCTGCAATCTGTTCCCTCTATAACTATTAATTTTCCCTTCATCACTATCACCCTATGTTCAATATTATATCCAAATAACCCAAAAAAGAAAAGGACTCTTTTTATAAGAGTCACAACTTAATTCTTTGGTTTACATAATTTCTAACTTCGCTAACAGGTATTGTAATTTGTTCCATTGTATCTCTATCTCGCAAAGTTACAACATTATTGTTTATAGTTTCATCATCTATAGTTATGCAGAATGGTGTACCTATCGCATCGCTTCTTCTATATCTTTTACCAATCGAACCAGTTTCGTCATAATTAACCATAAATTCGCTGCAAAGATTTGCATATATTTCCTTAGCTTTATCGCTATGAAGTTTTTTAATCAATGGTAAAATTGTAACTTTGTATGGAGCAAGCGCTGGGTGAATATGAAGAATCTCTCTTTCTTCACCATTTTCTAATATCTCTTTATCATAAGCATCACATAATAGCGCCAATAGAAGTCTATCTACACCAACTGATGGTTCTATTACATAAGGAAGATACTTTTCTCCGGTTTCGGGATCTAGATATCTTAAGTCGACAGATGATGATTCCATATGTACACCTAGGTCATAATCAGTCCTATCGGCTACACCCCATAATTCACCCCATCCCATGGGATAATTATATTCTATATCTGTAGTTGCTTTGCTATAAAAAGCTAATTCCTCTTTCCTGTGATCTCTATAGCGAAGGTTCTCTTTTTTAATACCTAATGTTTTTAGGAAGTCCAAACATGTGTTTTTATAGAAACCAAACCACTCTAAATCTGTACCAGGTTTACAAAAGAATTCTAATTCCATCTGTTCGAATTCTCTAACTCTAAATATGAAGTTTCCTGGAGTTATTTCATTTCTAAAGCTTTTACCTATTTGCCCAATACCAAAAGGTACTTTGAGGCGCATACTTCTTTGTACATTGTTGAAGTTAGTAAATATTCCTTGAGCGGTTTCTCCCCTTAAGTAGACTGTACTCTTTGTATCTTCTGTTACACCTAGTTTAGTTTCAAATAAAAGGTTAAACTTCCTTATTGGAGTAAATTCTGTGCTGCCACAGACAGGACAAGCAATATTATTTTCCTTTATAAATTTTTCTATCTCTTCGTTAGACCAACCGTCTGCTGTCTTTTCGCCATGGGTAAAGTCTTCTACTAACTTATCTGCCCTATGGCGAGATTTACACTTTTTACAGTCGATTAATGGATCTGCAAAGTTAGTGACATGACCACTTGCAACCCAAACTTTTGGATTCATTAATATTGCAGAATCTAATCCAACATTATAGATGTTTTCTTGAATGAATTTTTGGAACCAGGCTTTTTTGATATTTTCTTTTAATTCTCTTCCTAGTGGGCCATAATCCCAAGTATTGGCGAGTCCTCCATATATTTCACTTCCCTGAAAGACAAACCCATATTGTTTACAATAAGTTACGATATCGTCCATTTTAATTTGTTTCATATTTACTCCTTATATTTCTTGAATGACTGCGATTATCATCGGTTTTGATTCTGTCTCGCTATAGAAGTAATCGCCAAGTCGTTCTCTAATTTCTTGCTTTATTCTATTATAATCAACGTAGTTATCAGTGTTGTTTTTTTCTATAATTTCCGTGCT
>ODAI013817549.1_pt1 | contig 10930 bp, 14 predicted proteins | sample 1539321 | NCBI WGS metagenome assembly ODAI01 (sample SAMN02144231, study PRJEB22623) | gut metagenome | biome: sheep rumen | host: Ovis aries | place: New Zealand | reverse complement strand
GTATCCAGTCTCTCCCAGCCTCGCATGACAGGCCTCATAGTATTTGATCATGTCAGCTCCTCCGCCGATGTGTGTATGTGTATCTGTATGTGTATACACATCTGTATGTGTATGTGTATATTGTCCGGTTTTGTCCGGGTGCTGTACGGCCTCCTGATCCTTGAAGTCCTCCGCCGCTGTGGCCTTGTGCGGTTTGTCATCGATCTGGAGACCCAGCACCTCATAGGCCTTGTCAAAGATCTGGCGCTGATCCGTCAGGCCATAATCCAGAGCCACCAGATCAAAGAGATCGTAGGTAGCATTGCAGGAGAAGCACTTGATCCGGCCTCTTCTCCTGTCGAAGCTCATGGATGGATCATGATCATTGTGTGCCGGATTGATGCACAGGAAAGGCTTTCGCGGATCGATCCCCTTCCTGATCAGATATTCCTCCAGCCGCTCAGGCCTCTTGGCCTCCGCCCTTGCTGTGTTTCTGTCCATTTTTAACTCCTGCTCCCCTAAAATTTTGTAGAATCTGGAAAGCGATCCGAAGCCAGACCAGACAAATTTATGCCCCCCGGCCTTCGATTTCGCGGAAATTCTCATGGGATTGCGTGACGGTTTCGGAAGGATCAGCCGATAGAGATGGATGCCCCCCTACCCCCTCCTCTCGCGTCCGTATCTACCCTTCCCCCTACCCCCATGTTTTATGGTGGCTTTGTTGCACCTTAATCAATGACCTCCACTATGACTTTCCTTGGTTCGCGGCGCTTTTTCGGTTGCTGAGTTTTCTGCGATAGATTTGAGCAAGAAAGCGTATCCAGACCATCGAAATATGCCATGTTAAAGGCCTTATTGTACTCCTTTTCCAGCCGATAATACTCCATCATATTGCCGCTGTTCCCGGCCTCTGAGAGGCGCTTCTCCACCTCCGCCAGCTTCTTCTTCCATCTCCGCCTCGCAGCTTGCTTCTTCTTGTACTCAGGGGAGTTGTGGATCTTTTTCAGCATCTTCCGGCGGTAGTCGCGTTGCCACTTATCATGAATCCTGTTCAGCTCCCTCTGGAAGTCTGAGCGCTTATACCAGCGCCAGATAGTACTCCTATGAACCCCCACAGCGGAGGCTGTATCACCTATCCTTCCTGTTTCAAAGAGAGCCTTTGCGGCCTGTTTCTGTTGCTCTGTGAGCGGCTTGCGCGGCCTTTTTCTTCTCTTCTTCATACCCCCGTACCCCCATCTCTCTCATGGGATCTGATGTATATGCTGTAGGCGTTCCGACTCCTCAGGAGTCCCACCCACGATTCGGCCCCCCGGCTTCTCGCTGGGGGCCCCCTACCCCCAGGTCGAGCTGGGTGTGGATGTGGTGGCTACCCCCTCCCCTCTGTGCCATGCGCTGAGTGGCCTTGCTCCATCAGAATCAGCACCAGCCTCCGGGCATCAGGTACATCAGGGGATCAGGTACGCTGTTCCCTTCCCAGATACTGATCGAGGTTCCGCGAGGCCATGTCCTGATGTCCAGCGGATCAGCAAAGCACCATAGCGCTGGAGCTGGTGGGAAGTAGTAGTGTGCTATGAGTCTGACCCTCTTCATGTCCTCTGGCCTCCTCCGCCGATCATGGGCGCTGGTTCCGGGTTCTGATAGCCTTTAGAAGGAAGATCATCGGCCTCAGATCCAGAGCGCCAGAATCATTATAGAGCATGGCCTTCGCGAAGCTCAGAAGGCCTATGCGCTTAATAGTACTGATAGTACTGATAGTTCTGAAATTTTCCGAAGGCTGGAGGCCTTGATATATAAGGCTCCATTTTTCGGTTTCCGTAATTGATTTAGGGACGTCCGTAAATGATTTAGGGTGTTCCGTAAATGATTTAGGGTAGTCCGTAATTGATTTAGGGAAACCTGACAAAAGCGCTCAGGATTGCGCTCCAGCCTGTTCCTCCGCCTGTTTCTTCTCATTCTGTCTGGCCTTCCTCCGCTTCTTCTCCCTACTGGCCTCTTCCTTCTCCTTGCGCTTCTCGAAGATCGCCTTCCTCCGCTGATCGTGATCCTCATATCCTGACAGCTCGAAGTACAAATACAGCGCGGTGAACTGATCATAGGTGTAGATCCTTCCGGCTTCATCGTCTGACAGGATCTCCTTGCCAGCGCGGCTGTACTTCCAATCAGCGAGTAGTCCGATGTTGTGCAGGTGATCCAGTGCTGTCTCGAATTGCTCCTTGACGAAGTGTTCCCACCCCAGCTCCTTGGCCTTCAGCTCTTCATAGGAAGGGAAGGAGGTGTACTTGCGGATCAGCGTTCCTATATTCATCATGCGCTCAGAGTCCTTGATCACGTTGTTCTCGTTGGTGTAGTGAGCGATCAGAGCGTCCGCGATGGCGAAGGCATTGGAGCGCTTGTCATCGATGGCATAGTAGGATCTCGGCCTCTCAGCCAGCGCCCATGTCACGATGGCCTCCGCCGCGCTCTGGGAGAACTCCAGCGTGATCGTGTCCTTGGTGACTCTGTATGCGCTGATGAATGAGATCCCATTGTAGGCTTGCACCTTTCCCCTGAGCTTTTCCTTCCAACTGAAAGTCATGTTGCTCTTGAGGTTCTCAGCGTTCTTGGCTACCTTCGCCACGAAATTTTCCAACGCCTTGGCGGCTCTCTTATCCTCTCGCTCCTGAGCCTCCGCGCTCTCCATCCGTCTGGGGAAGATCTCCTTCTTATTGGCGATGGCATAGTCCTTGGTATCTATGCTCACCCTGAGCTGAGGCTTGCTGTTGTTCTGAGCGTTCCGCTTGGTGAAGGCGGATACAGCCACTGACAGGAGCTTTCCTTCGCCTACACCCAGAGATCTGGCCTGCTTGGATATGATCTCCACCTCGTCCCGGATCGTCATGGTGTCCACGTTGGTGATGTCATTGGTCTTGATGGAGCCGCGAGTCCGCGCCACAGCCAGCGCTGTCATAGGCTTGCCGATAAAGGAGAGAGCGTGATCCTCCGCCTGATAGAGTCCCGGTAGAGCTTGGAATGGAGTTATCGGCTGGAAGGCGGCTTGATCTGTAGACGGATCTACTTCTGGCCTTGTCTCAGTGATGATCCTGATCTCTTCGCTCATGTGGTCACCTTCCTCCAGTAGTCTGATGAGTATTCTCTGAAGATGGAATACCATGACATTCCAGCCAGCTTGAAGTCGCGCATGATCCGCGCCTCGGCTCTTCCCTTCTTCTCCTGTGGCACTGGCTCCAGATCCTTCCCTATCGGCTGGAAGGCCTCCATCGTTGCCGCCAGATACTCAGGAGACCACAGAGTCAGAGACCTGGTCTCGCCTCCGCCTTCCCGGATCTCCTTCTCCCGGTGTTCCGCCACATCTTCCCTGAGTATGGTCAGCGCTTCATTAAGGCTGTCCACCAGCTCCCAGACCTGAGCTGTCTTGATGCCGAAGATTCCGCACTCTGGGATCTCCACCTTCTCCGCCACCAGATCTATGAAGCTGTTGTATGCGTTCACATACCTGAGCGCCTCTTCAGCGTGACGGCGGAGGCTGGTGATCACGGCTCCATGCGTCTGGGGAGTGTAGGCCTCGATGGTCAGGGAACTGAGCCAGAGATCCACGGTCTGAGGCTGATCACCAACGATCTCCCGGCGGAGGTTCTCGCCAGCGATCAGGCTTCTGGTGATGTTGTCCAGATCTGACAGTGTGGTCTGGAGAGCGTTCCGCATGAACACAGCAGTGTTGAAGGAGTTTTGATACCATTCCATCAGGCCTATATAGTTGTTCCACCTGTTCATGTCATCCACTGTCTTGACCAGACTCTGGATCTGGCGGATGTCAGGGTATAGGCTCTCCCTGACTCCTCCTTCGCTCTGTTGTAAGCACTCATAGAGGAAGGAATACATCACAGCCTTGGGAGCGCTCTTTGCGGTGAAGCGCTTCTTTCCGTACTTCTTCTTGAACTCAGCGGCTGTGGCTACCATCCCTTTGCCTCCTGCCGCTGGGTACTCGATGTTCCTTGTCTTGGTCTCTTCCATGACCTGATCTCCTTTCCTATCGGCCTGTAGAGAAGGAAGGCGGCTCCTGTGCCTCACTCAGAGGCGCTGGCGGATCTCCTGCTGGAGGATTGTCCGGCCTTCCACCTGATCATGCGCTCTCAGCTCAGATTCTGAAAAGCTCTTCCAGCGGCTGGGTGCGAGTATAGCCTGTGATCATCTTGTCGATCAGCGCCAGCTCCATCTTGGCCTCGTCCGAGCTGGTCTCTCCGGCAGCTGTCCGGCGGTACAGATCCCGGATCGCGTCCAGCGTCTGATCAGCGTCCCCTGTGGCCTCCACCTGAGGCATGACCTTGTACTCATCCCTGAGCGCGGCCTGATTTGTGTTCCTGCTTCTTCATTCCTATTGGCCTTTTTCCACTTCACACATCAGGGTATCATCGGGTCTGTTTGGGTGGTTCTTCTTCCAGTTTTCTACTTCCGCTAATGATAATTTGCAGAAGTAGGAGGTTTTCCGGGTCAGTATCCGAAGGCCAGCCGGAGGAGCTTCTTCCCCTTGATCATGGATCTGATCTCCGCCAGCTCTGGGAGATTCTGATAGGCCTTCTCTCCGCAGTACTTCCGCACAGCCAGCGCGGCCTCCTTGGCTGTGATCTTGAGCCTGTCTGGCTTCATTCCTCTGGCTGTGGCCTCTAAGGAGAGAGCATAATCCAGCGCCAGATCCGCCCATGTGATCCGGAAGCCGTACTGATCCTCCGCCTCCTTGGTGATCAGAGTCGCCGCGAAGAACCGGAAGTCCTCATAGCTCCAGCTCCTTTGATCAGGATCTCGGACAGCCATGATCAGCTCCCCTTCTTCTCGGTTACGTTGCTGGGAGTCAGGAACTCTTCCAGTTGCTTCTCGGTCACTCTCCAGTACTTCCCCATCTTCACGGCCTTCAGCTTGCCTTCCTTCAGATAGTTGTAGATCGTCCTCCGGGTAACTTGGAGGATGTCCACCAGCTCCTCGATTGTGTAGACCTTCATCTTTTCCGCCATGCTTTTCCCTTCCTTTCTTGTCACTTGTCCAGCGCCAGCCGGAGGAGCGTGCTGATCTGATCATTTACGCTGGTTCCCTCCGCCTCCGCCCTTGCCTTCACTTCCTCATACAGAGAAGGCTGGATCAGGAGCTGGAGCCTCCTGCTCTTGGCCTCCGCTCCCTGTGCCGCTCTGGGCGCTTTCGCGGCCTTGCTGGCCTTCTGAGCGGCCTTCTTGGCCTGTGGGGAGTGAGACCTGGTCTCCTTCCTCTTGGCTGGTTCCTCCGCCTTCTGAGGCTCTTCCTGAGCCTGTGAGATGAACATCAGAGCCGGGTTCCCGGCGGAGGCTCTCTTCTTCTCAGCCTTCTCTCTGAAACTGTTAGCCATGCTTCTTTCCTCCTTTGATGAACTCTTCCACGAAGCTCCGATAGTCATTCGCCGCATTGCATCGAGGTGCATGGGTGAAGATATCCAGCCTCAGCGTCTTGGCCTCCCGGATATACGCGCACTCCCTGATCCGGGTCTGGTATACTCTGGCTCCGATCCGATCCGCCACCTCGGTGATCAGCTCATCCATATAGCTGGTAACATTCGGCCTTCCGTTGTATCTGGTGAGCAAGATCCCGGAGATCTTCAGAGCCGGATTGCAGTACTGCTTCACGGTCTCGATGGTGGCGCTCAGACGCTCAACAGCATCGAGGCTGTAATCATCCGCCTGAGCTGGGATCACCACCAGATCCGCCGCTGTGAGAGCGTTCACGGTCAGGATACCCAGAGCCGGAGGTGTATCTATCACACAGTAGTCATAGCTCCCGGAAACGGCCTCCAGCGCCTTCCTGAGGCGGTACTCGCGGCCTACATTGGAGAGAGCTTCCTCTCTATCGGCTCCAGCCAGAGCTGGGGAGGCGGCTATCACATCCCCTCCGCCTGTGTGCTGGATCGCATCCTGAGCCTCCGCCTCTCCGATCAGGAGATCCAGAACATTGGGAGCATCTCCACCCTGATCCGCCTCCAGCGTCCTGCTCAGGTTCCCCTGAGAGTCCATGTCCACAAACAGCACCTTGGCCTTGTGGTACTTGGCAAGGCCAGCTCCCAGAGCGTGAGCGGTGGTAGTCTTGCCATCTCCGCCCTTCTGAGCCACTACAGCCACCTTGATCATCCATTCCCCTCCTTTGTGTGTATACACATACAGATGTGTATGTGTATGTGTATGTGTATGTGTATATCAGAAGCTCCGCCCTCTATCAGAAGAGAGCGGAGGATACTGCATCACTACAGCCATTCTTGGCCTTCTCCAGCGCATGATTGTAGATCATGGTGGTGGCTATGTTCGCGTGTCTGGCGAACTCCTGCACCTCTTCCAGAGGCCTTCCGTTGATCAGGCTCAGGGTGACAGCTGTGTGGCGGAGGCTGTGAGCGGTGAGCCGCTCGGAATTGTATCCGGCCTCTACCATGCTCCCCTTGCAGATCCCGGAGATCGTCCGGGTGGAGAGCCTTCCGCCCTTGCTGTTGTTGCTGGTGGAGGTGAAGAGCGGCTCTGTGGGATCGGCCTCTCCTCTGGCCTTGAGGTAGTCCCGGATGGCTTTCTCCACAGGCTGGGGAACCTTCACATACTCGGCTTTCTCGTCCCGGCCTTTACCTTGAATGTACAGTACTGTGAAGTCTCCCAGCGTCCTCAGATCCTCGATATTGGCGCGGCTCACCTCGATGGTGCGGAGAGCGTCTGTCAGCATCAGCGCCACAATGGCATAATCCCGAAGGCCAGTAAGAGAAGATCTATCGATCCCAGCCAGCACAGCCTTGCTCTGGGAGCTGGTCAGGTAGTCCTTCTTGTGTTCCCTGTCCAGCTTGGCTCCCTTCACATGAGCCGCCACATTGGGATAGATCCGCTCCTGCTCTGTCCATTGGAAGAAGAGCCGGGTGGCTGTGATGTAGTTCTGGATGGAGGAAGGCTTGAGGCCTCTGGCCTTGAGGCTGTCCCGGTAGGAGAGGATGTCCTCGCGCTGAGGGTTCCTGATCCCATTCTCTCTGAAGAAGCGGAACATCTGGCGGAGAGCGCGAGTATATGTCTCCACGCTCTTCTCCTTCACATCAGCGAAGGCAACGAAGCGGAGGTATGTATCCTCGGAAAGTCCCTGAGCCGCGCTGATCGCGGTTTCTTCTACTCTGATGATCTCGCTCATGGTCTGGCCTCCTTGTGTGTATGTGTATATCCGATCCGGGTTCTCCACCCACCTCCCATTATAGTGGCTGGCCTTCACCTTGTCAATCATTATTTTCATATATCAGCGCATAATCAGATCACGATCAGCGCATAGCCTTGCGGCTGATATGTGTATGTGTATGTGTATATCGATTGACAGGGTTCTGGCGGAGGCTTATACTGATCCTAAGGGAGTCACCAGCGCGGCGGATGGGGCATTGTTTTCCGGAGACAGATGTTCCCGGCTTATAGGAGAAAGCGCTGGCAGTTCCCCCTTCTTCCACAGGATCACCTCCTGTGTATGTGTATAGCCAGTAGTGAGAAAGATCATTCTCTACTGGCTCTTTTTTAATTGATTGATTCAAGTTTGCCGGAGAAGAATCCTTATTTTTCAAGGCCTCGGAGGCGCTGATCAGGATCTGGAGACCTGGTCTCTGATGGCAAAAGGAAAGAGCGGAGGATGTCCCTCCGCCCTGTGACCCTGAGCCGCGCATCAGATCCGCGCCGGCGCATCCTTGAAGAGCTGATCAGCCTTCCTGTGGAGATCCTCCGCCTCCTTGTCCCTTAAGCTCTCGCGGCCTTGCGGTGCTCATTCGCCTCAGCCCTCCGCCCCCGCTCAAACCCCCACTTGTAGGCTCCTGAGATTGCAAAGAGGAGCCTATCAGAGAGGGGCGCTCCGGTCTGTTCTAACATATCGTAGAGGTTCTGAAGGTGTAACGAATATCCTTCCGGGATTTCCTCAAGGGCTTTCTCCTGTAGGTTAGGGGTTTTCATTGGCTCCGCTCCTTTCTCATCTAAACAGGCTTAGGATAAACAGGATAACAAGGGCTGTACTGATAAGGCTCTCTGTGCTTCTTGCTCTCATGGTATGCTTTCCTCCTTACAGGCCTAAGGCCTTGTATACTTCCATGCCGCGGCGGGTAGTCTCTATCACATACTCCCTCTTTACCGCGTCCCAAAGTCCCCAATAGTCCAAAGCCTCACAGATTATCCGCCATTCGTACCGCGCCATTCTGAGCGCCTCCTCCATCCGGTCTCCCGGTTGCTATGCCTCTATTTTAAACTGTTTACTTTAATCTGTCAAGGAAAACTTTATACTCAAAAGTTATCCTTGTTTTTTGATACTGCTTCATTTATAATGTAAAGAGAGAGGAGGTGTAGCTGTATGCAGGATATGGGAACCAAGATCCGGCTGGCTTGTACGCTGAAAGGGATATCTATCTCAGAGCTGGCGCGGAGGATCAATACCACACCACAGAACCTTGGCCAGAGGCTGAAGGTGGGGAAGTTCTCTGTAGAGGAGCTGGAGAAGATCGCGGAGGCTCTGGGCGCTCAGTTCGCTCTTGAGTTCATATTCCCAGACGGATCGCGGATCTGATGGGAGAAATGTGGGGAAAACTGAAAGAGGCGGAAGGATGATCCTCCGCCTTTTTCGTATGCTGTTATCCGGCTTTCTATGGCCTCTGGAAGGCTATCCTGCCTCTCCGGGTATCCCTTGTCCATCCTGCGCTCAGAAGCGGCTCAGGAGGCCTTCTGTGGCTCCCCAGAGCCATCCCCATGAGCCTCTTCCATAATGGCCTTGTACTCCCTCTCCATCTCATTATAGACAGCCATGAGGAGATCCATCAGAAAGGGATCATTCCCTCCGGCGGCTGATGTCCGGCCTACATCCTGAGCCGCCCTCTCCCAATAGGCCAGCTCCTCCTGCGGAGGCGGATCAGATCCAGGCTTATGGCTCTTCCAGTATTCACTGTTCACCTCCGGCGGATTGTGCCGCGCCTGATAGTTGAAAGCGGCGCGGTACATCTTCTTGTAGTTCCTTCCGCCTGAGTGATCGCACAAGGCGGAGGCCTGAGGAGCTGGAGCTGGCTCTGGCTGTTGCGGCTGGTCGAAAGGAAGATCCACCCCATCCACCAGAGTATACCCAGCCTCTAAGAGGTGATCCCTCTCCTCCGGCTGATCTTCAAATCCCTTGTACGCGATCCGAGTGATCCCGGAAAAGTCCAGCTTGCTCATGCATCCGCCTCCTTCCTGATCAGGATATCCCAACCTCATCGAAGAGATTGAACATGGGGTAATAGTTGAAAGTCACCTTGTCCCCCACAGCCGCATCCCGGTTTTTCAGCACCACCAGCTCGATCTCTCTGGGGTTCTTTCGCTTGGCCTCGGTGGGATCGAAGTTCCTCTCCCCGGCTCCCTTGAGCTGGAGAGCCAGCACGATGTCTGAAGAGTATTCGATGGCTCCGCTCTCCTTGAGCTGTTCAAAGGTGGCCTCGATCTTATAGCCTCCCCGGTTGAAGGAGGAGATGGCTATCACAGGGAGCTTGTAGTCCCGGCTGATCCGCTTCAGCTCCAGCACAGCATGGTCTACCACTTGCTTGTCTGTAGCTCTGTCATTGTGCGGCGCGATGATCTGGAGATAATCCACGATCACCAGAGGCCTCCGCCCTCCTGAGAGCCTCCGCTCCCCGGTCTCCTCGTTGGTCTCCCAGCGTCCGCCAGTATAAAGGATATGCCTCTCCACGGTCTCCCTCAGGCTGTCTGTGGTGATGTCTCCGATCCCCTCTTGGATGAAGATCCGATCAGCGTACTCCTGATATGCCTCTATGGAGTCATGGATCAGATCCAGCTCTGTCCGGCTGTAGTTCTGGTAGCGCTTGCCGGAGGTGATCCCTCTGGAGGTTTTCGCGTTCCTCACCTCGATCTTCCGCTCCCTTGCGATCTGGATGGTGTGGCGGCTGATGCTCTTACTCATGAGCTGGGAGCGGCTCATCTCCAGAGAGAAGATCAGAACATCATTCCCGGCGGAGGCCACCTGATCCGCGATCTGCATGATCAGGCTGGTCTTTCCCAAGGAGCTGATACCTCCAACTGTCACCAGACCCTCATATAATCCGCCATCCAGAACCTTGTCCAGAGCAGGAAAGCCAGTAGGGATAGAGTCTGTATTGGCGCTCTCCGCGATCCCATTGATGAACTCTTGGAGGTGAGATCCGGCGCTGGTTGCCATGTATGCCTCTCTGGCCTCAGCCTCCGCCTGAGCCTCGATCTGGACAGCTCCCCGGATCTCCGCCGCGAAGGCCTCCCTGTTCCCCACCAGAGCCTCATTAGCGTCCTTGTACTCTCCATACGGATTGATCCGGTAGTGAGGGATCTGGAGCCTCTCAAGGCCAGCCATCAGCTCCTCCTCCGCCTTGCTCACCCTCGCGGCCTTGCTCTCCTCCGTCTCATGATCAAAGGCTATCAGAAGCGGCTGGGTGGGTTTCTTCTCTTCTAAGAGCTTGAGCAGGATGGGAACATTGTCATAGCTCCCCAGACCAACAGCCGCGCCTCCGGCCTCTTCCACGCTCATGGCATCGATCTCCCCCTCCACCACGAAGATGGGAGAGGCGGAGGTGTACAGCGCCTTGTATCCGAAGATCTGGCTGGCTCCGCGCTTGCGGTATCTGTCCTTGTGTCCGGCGGAGGGATCTGTGTTCCTCACCTGATAGCTGTCCCGGCCTGTGGGAATGATCAGAGCCTTCCACTTCACCAGCTCCCCGGTCTCATAGCTCTTGGTGCTGAAGGCTGGATCATATCCGATCATGTGCCGATCCAGAACCTCCCGGCTCAGACCCCTGGCCTCCGGGTATCCAGTCTCTCCCAGCCTCGCATGACAGGCCTCATAGTATTTGATCATGTCAGCTCCTCCGCCGATGTGTGTATGTGTATCTGTATGTGTATACACATCTGTATGTGTATGTGTATATTGTCCGGTTTTGTCC
>ODAI013304486.1_pt1 | contig 10930 bp, 10 predicted proteins | sample 1539321 | NCBI WGS metagenome assembly ODAI01 (sample SAMN02144231, study PRJEB22623) | gut metagenome | biome: sheep rumen | host: Ovis aries | place: New Zealand | reverse complement strand
CTGATAGCATCGCAGACCTGTACGATAGGAGCGAGGAGTGAAGTCATCTCCATCTCATCATGGTGAGCACCGATAGCATTGCAGATATCTGGTTTTTCCTTGTACTTCTCAGCAATCTGGGCACCATAGAGTGCGTGTGGAATCTCAAGCTGTTCATCTGGTACCTTACCAATATCGTGAAGGAGACCTGCACGACGTGCCTTCTTAGGGTTGAGACCAAGTTCTGCTGCCATGACTGCGCAGAGGTTGGCTGTCTCACGTGCGTGCTGGAGAAGGTTCTGTCCGTAAGAAGAACGGTACTTCATCTTACCTACGATACGGATAAGTTCTGGGTGGAGGCCATGAACACCGAGGTCGATTGTTGTACGCTTACCTGTCTCGATAATCTCTTCCTCAACCTGTTTCTTGACCTTGGCAACAACCTCCTCGATACGAGCAGGGTGAATACGTCCGTCGGCAACGAGTTGGTGGAGAGCAAGACGACAGATCTCACGACGTACTGGGTCGAATGCGCTGATTACGATTGCCTCAGGAGTGTCGTCAACGACGATTTCAACACCAGTAGCGGCTTCGAGTGCACGGATGTTACGTCCTTCACGACCGATAACACGTCCCTTTACCTCGTCTGAGTCAATGTGGAATACTGTTACAGAGTTCTCGATTGCAGTCTCTGTAGCAACGCGTTGGATTGTCTGAATGACGATCTTCTTTGCCTCCTTGTTGGCAGTCATCTTTGCATCGTCAATGATTTCGTTGATGTACTGCTGAGCCTGTGTCTTAGCCTCGTCCTTAAGTCCTTCGATAAGATGCTCCTTTGCTTCCTCGGCAGAAAGACCGCTGATAGCCTCGAGCTTCTTAAGTTCCTCCTCGTGGAGGGCATCAACCTCTTCCTTCTTACGGGAGAGAATCTCCTGCTGACGATCGAGATTAGCCTTTATCTTGTCGTTCTCAGCATTCTTGCGCTGGAGGTCTTCGTGACGCTGGTTAAGAGAGAGTTCACGTTGCTTGAGTTTGTTCTCAATTTGCTGGATTCGCTGGTTGCGCTGTGCAGCCTCCTTTTCCATCTCAGCCTTCTTGTTGAGGAACTTCTCCTTTACCTCGAGCTGTTTGCTCTTTTTGATTGCTTCACCCTCAATCTCTGCATCTTTGAGAATCTGCTCTTTCTTTTGGGTGATAATCATGTTGAATACAGCATATCCCAAGCCGAAACCGACTACGAGACATGCAACTGCTATACATATAGCCAATATGATATCCATGTCTTAATAATAATGTTTTTATAAGGTTATAGTTATTCGATACCGAGTTCAGCCATTTTTTCCTCGATACCTTTCATCATTTCCGTGTAAGGTGCGTTGTCTGCTTTGTTTTCAATCTTGACACAATCAACAAAGACGGTGAGCATTGCCATGACATAGTAATACTTTTCATTCGGAACTGATGAATATTTGCTACGTAAGAACTGAAGACGCTTCTGAATGTCAGAAGCAGCCTTACGCCACAGTTTCTCTTCATCAGCATTGCTGACGGTCATAGGAAACTGCATGTCCTCTACGCTTATAGTAATATTAAGTCTTTCGTTAGTAGGCATAATTACTCGTTGTCATTTGCCAATGCGTCGTCATCAACGATTGTGCCTTCCTCGGAAGTCAGAATGCTGATGCACTTGTTGACGGTACGCACCATGTTTGTGATTCTTTGCTTAGCTTCTTTTTTGTCTTTGTCGCTAACGCTAATAATCCTGGCAATTTTCAGATTGTCATAATCAGCCTTGCTTTGTTCTGCAATAGTCTTGAGATTCAAGATCTCCTTGTCTTTCTTAACTATCGTAGTTAGCAGGGCTTCGTTCTCTTTTTTGAGCGCACAATAAGAGGCGATGAGTTGTTGTATCTTCGCTTCAAAACTTTTGATTTGTAGTTTCTCTTCTTCTGTCATGTGCGTATTTTATAACAAATCCGTGCAAATATATGTATTTTGTCTTATTTGACAAACTATTTGCTTATTTTTTTAACTTTTGCTCTGCTTTTTGTATGTCCTCGTCACTTGGCTTTGGCGCTTTCTTTGCAAGGATAATGATGTTGCAGACATAGTCTTTAATCCACTCCTCAGAGAAGCCAAGCATTTGTTGGTATCTTCTGATTGAAGCAACGGAGCGGCGCGTTGTGTCGTCTGACCAACTGTTGCCAGTGAGTACCTCGTGAACCTCTTTGCTTACTATACTTCGGATAAGTTTTCCGAAGAAGCTTGGGATGCGCATCTTGAGGTTGAGGCGTGTGCTCATAAGCATTATTACCTCCTGACTGAATCCCTGGAACGCAATCATGTAGTTGCGGATGTCGTTTGGATTCTTACAGCTCTTCTTGATACTTTTGTCTATCTCTTTGAAGAATTCTTCCTTCAATCCGTAGATATCTATGAGCATCTTACTGCAGACCTTCTTTTCGTTGAGTCCGAGCTTGTTGTTTAGTGTCGCAATGTGTAACGAACGCTTGAATGCTGCCAAGTCAGGGAGCATCGCAAGGTTTGTTATTCCGAAATTGGATGCAAGCGTACATTGGAAATAGACACGGATAAGTGTCATGAAGTCTTCCATACCGCCTACATTCTCTTTTTCTTTTTTCTTGAAAATATTAGATAAAAAACTCATCGTTGTTAATTATTTGTTAATATGCATTCTTTTCTCCTGTGAACATGTTGGTTACGGTCTTCACCATAATCTTTATGTCGAGGAAGAAAGTCCAGTTTTCGATATATTCTATGTCTTTTCGAACACGACCTTCCATCTGGTCGATGTATCTTGTTTCGCCACGGAACCCTGTTACCTGTGCAAGTCCTGTGATTCCAGGTTTTGCAAGGTGACGAACCATGAAATGGTTGATAAGCTTTGAGTATTCTTCTGTATGGAGAAGCATGTGAGGGCGCGGTCCTACAATAGACATGTCGCCCATGAATACGTTGATGAACTGAGGAAACTCGTCGATGTTTGTCTTGCGCATGAAGTCTCCGAATGGGAACTTGCGTGGGTCGTCCTTGGTTGCCTGAACCTTGTCAGCATCGTTGTTCACCTTCATTGAACGGAATTTGTAGCACATGAAGTCCTTACCGTCGATACCAGTTCTTTTCTGTTTGAAGAAGATAGGACCAGGCGATTTGATCTTAATCATGATTGCCACGAATGTGAATAACCATGGGAAGATGAGAATGAGGACTGTCGCTGAAACGAGAATGTCAAATGTCCTCTTTATGATTTTGTTTATTGGCTTATCCAATGGCTCCTCACGCTTGGCTATGATAGGAGTGTTGTCAATGAACTCCATGGAAATCTTGCTTCCGAATACGTCTATCATAGGGATGTAGTAAAAACGGATAAGATGGTTGTCGGCAAATTTTCCTATCAAGTTAATCATATCGTGCTCCTCTGCAGGAATATAACCGTATATTTCGTTTATCCCATCATTGCTCATTAGCCATTCGTAAATGTCCCTAATGCCTCCGAGTCTCATCCTAACGAACTCCTCAAATTCGGTTTCTCCATCGTAGAAGATACCTTTTATATTATAACCATATTCTGGGTTTGACAGAGTCTTGTAAACATTATAGACGGATTTCTCGTTTCCGATGAGAATGACGTTCTTTGTGTTTCTCTTGTTTGAACGGAGAATGGTGAATACCTTTCTAACTGAGAGACGCTCGGCAAAGAGCAATGGTGTGTATATAATCACGACCGTAAGGAGGAATGAACGTGGAAACGTGGAATTGCCCCTGATAAGTTGCAAGAGCATCGAAACGAAAAGAAACATGAGAAGGCATGTTGTGGTAACACGCTTTGCCACGTCTTCTGACTTCACGATACGTTTCTGAATCAATGCAGGATATATGCTGTAACTTGCCAGGAAGCTTGCTACAAAAATTGCAACCAATGCGGGAAGATTGCCGATTGATGCAATTTTGGGATGGTAATACAGTCCTTCAATATAATAAACACTGAGGATGACTGCGATTAAAAGTATGATGTCCACAAGCATGATACACCCTTTGAGTGTACCTTCCTTGCCCATATATGTTGCCATTATCTTGTTATGTTTCTATTTGTTCCGATGATTTTTTTTAACTTATTGTGCAAAGGTAGCGAATAATTGCGATAAAATGGACAATATTTTATGATATTTTTGTTGTGCATGAAAAAAAAGTGCCTTTGGCCAATTTTTGTTACAGATGTTTTGCGTATGTAGATTTTTCGCTGTATCTTTGCCGATAAATTTTGATAATAAAAATGTCTCATTCTCGAAATTAAATAACATATCTAATATATGCAGACAAACAATACTGACGCTAAAATTAGCGCAATCGCAGAAGAAGAGTCAAGTTTTGACATCCGTATGATATGGGCAGTATTTATGGAATATAAGTACTGGTTTATTGCTTCTGTAATCGTTTGCGTTACTTCCGCAATGATTTATTTGCGTTACACAACTCCTATTTATAGTGTGTCTTCCAAAATCCTCATTAAGGATAAGCAGCAGGGAGGATATACTTCTTCTATTAACAATACTTTCTCGGAACTTGGATTTACAAATAGTTCAAACGGTTTCGACAATGAGTTGGAGATTATCGGTACAAAGTCTCTCAACAAGCGTGTCGTGCGTACTCTTAAGCTATACGTTTCATATGTTATGGAGGGTAAGTTGAAGGACCGTGAGATTTATGGTAAGTATTCTCCATATACAATAGACCTCGAGGGTGAGGAACTCGATTCTCTCAAGTCAGGTATCTCTGCAGAAATCTCAGAGAGTGGCTCAGGAATAAAAATCACACTTAAAGCAGAAGGTGAAGAGTTTGTAAAGGAAATAAAGTCTTTCCCATCTACTATCAAGACACCTTGTGGTTCAGTCATTGTTGACAAGAACTCACGCATTAAGAATGCGTCGCTCAACGGTCAGATTCTTCATGCAAGCATTTCTCCAGTTGATGCGGTTGCAGGTGGTTATGCTGGTGGCTTAAGCGTAGCTCCTTCATCAAAGACTACAACAGTTGCAGTCATCACACGTATGGATAATATCCCAGATCGTTCCGTTGATTACCTCAACGAACTGGTTAAGGCATACAATGCTGATGCAAACGAAGATAGTAAGCAGGAAGCAGAATTGACAAAGGACTTCATCGAATCACGTTTGAATGAAATCGGAGCAGATCTTAATCTGTCAGAAGAGAAACTCGAACGTTATAAGACAGAGAAGAGGATCGTAAATAATGGTCAGGATGCATCTATGGATGCAAGTCAGAATGTACAATATGCAAACAAACTTGCAGAATTAGGCACTCAGGTTCATCTCCTTGACTTTCTTATCGAGTACGTTAACAACATGAAGGAGCTTGATGCTATTCCTAATAATATTAACGTCACAGATCCTGCGTTGAACACGATGATAACTAAGTTCAACGAGATTATCTTTGACCGTAAGCGTCTTCTCCGTACAGCTAACGAAAATAGCCCGACTGTAACTCAGAAGACAGAGTTGGCAGAGAGCTATCTTGGAAGTATCAAATCTTCTCTTGCAAGTGCTAAGAAAGGTTTGACAATCCAGCAGCAAGGAATACTTAAGCAGCAGAATAAGTATGAGAACCTTATTTCTACTGCCCCAAAGAAAGAACGTGACCTTGCAAATATGAACCGAAATCAGAGTGTAAAGGCAGACCTTTATATCATGCTTCTCCAGAAGAATGAGGAAAACCTTATCACCCTCAACTCGCAAGCATATAAGGCAAAACAGATAGAGGAACCAGCTGTGGCTGGACCAGTATCTCCTAAGCGCCAGATGATTCTTCTGATTGCATTAGGTTTGGGTATCGGTCTTCCATACGCAATATACTTCATTCGTAATATGTTCCGTTACCGTGTGGAAGGCAAAGAGGATATTGCGAAATACACTACGGTACCATTGTTCGGTAGCATCCCTTACGTCAAGGCATTGGCTAAGGGTAACCGTACAATTGTCCTTCAGGAGAACCACAACAGTGTGATGATGGAGTGCTATCGTTCGCTTCGTTCTAACTTGCCGTTCGTAATCACGAAGGAACAGAAGGTACTTCTCTTTACATCATGTACTTCAGGTGAAGGTAAGACCGTTATAGCGGCTAACTTCGGTACTTGTGTGGCGTTTGCAGGAAAGAAGGTCCTTCTTATCGGTCTTGATATCCGTAAGCCTCGTCTTGCTACACTCTTCAACCTTGCAGAGACAGAGACTGGTATCTCTAACTATTTTGCAAGAGACCCACGTGATTTCGATTATCTCGACAAGTTGATTCAGAACTCTGGTATCAGCGACAATCTTGATATTTTGCCTGCAGGTTCTATCCCTCCAAACCCATCAGAACTTCTTGAGAAGTCAAATTTGGGTATTGCGTTAGATCACCTCAAGACAAAGTATGACTACATCCTCATGGATACTGCGCCTGTGGGACTTGTATCTGATACACTCACTATTGCCAAGTATGCTGACGCAACTATGTTCGTGGTACGTTGTAACTACACCCTCAAGGCTGACCTTGACTTCGTGAACGAACTCCATGTTGATAAGCGTCTCCCTAACATGAACGTTATCCTCAATGGCCTTGTTTACACTCACAACAGCTACAGCTACAAGCGTTATGGCGGTTATGGTTACGGTAAGAGCTACGGTTATGGTAAGAGCTATGGCTACGGCAAGGGTTACGGTTACGGCTATGGTTATGGTTACGGCTATGGCTATGGTTATGGCTACGGATATGGCTATGGTAATACTGAGGGTAACCAGAAACTCGAGGAGGTATAATTTATTGATAGTTAATACACAAATAAATACGCGAGACCATGGTTATAGCAGTTGATTTTGATGGAACAATCGTCGAGCACCGTTATCCCGAAATAGGGGAAGAACGTCCATTTGCAACTGAGACTTTGCGTAAGTTGATTGAGGAACGTCACAAGATAATACTTTGGACTGTGCGTGAAGGACAACTGCTTGACGATGCCTTGAACTGGTGTAAAGAGCGCGGAGTGGAGTTCTATGCAGTCAATAGTGATTCCCCAGAGGAATTCATTGGTGACATCAATGCTAACAACTCACGTAAACTCAATGCCGACGTATTCATTGATGACAGAAATGTAGGTGGTATCCCAGATTGGGGTACTATCTACAATATTATAACTAAGGGTAAGACCTACCAGCAGATTCTCCGTCAGCGCTTAAAGGAAGAGATGGGTGATATTGAACCTCCTGTTCCTAAGTGGATGTTCTGGAAGTCTAACCATGGTAGGAGAAGATAGTTCTGGCGGTTTTAATCAGAGAAGTGTTGGCTCATTAGTACGTATTTAATGTACTCTCCCTTTTAGCCACATTGGGCTAAGAGAGTCGCGAGAACTTACAAACTCAAAAACATAAAAACTTACAAACTCAAAAAACAAATCATATTATGATTCCCGATTCTGACGGATGTCCCGCGGCCTCGCCCAGTGTGACATTCTTATTACATGTAAATAATTTAAAAATAACAGATGCTATATGACACTAATAATAACTTATATGTTATTGTCGCTTGTCATTTCAGCACTCTGTTCTGTGTTGGAGGCGACAATACTATCAACACCATTTTCTTTTGTGCAGACACTTGAGACAAATGCAACAAGTGGCTGGCAAAGACTCAAGGAATACAAACAAAACATAGATAGACCTATATCTGCAATCCTCATTGTCAATACGATTGCTAATACTATAGGTGCGTCTCTTGTTGGCTCGCAGGCTGCTTTATATGCTCAGACTCAACTTACAGACACATTTGCTACTACATTCGTAGGTATTATCTCTGGAGTATTCACTTTCCTCATACTTGTATTTTCAGAGATTGTCCCAAAGACAATCGGTTCTACTTACTGGAGAATATTAGCCATACCAGCAGTAAATGTCATTCATTTACTCATTATCATCACTTATCCGCTCGTACTTCTTCTTGAAGTGCTCACTCGTTCTGTGTCAAAGGGCAAGGAGCAACAGGTGGCTGTCAGTCGTGAAGAGGTGGCTGCCATGGTAAGCGTCGGTGCGGAGGAAGGTGTGCTTGAGAAGAAGGAGAACAAGATGATTCAGAATCTTCTGAAGCTTGATAGTATAACAGCCCATGAAATCATGACGCCAAGTGTGGTAGTCACGATGGCGGACGAAGACATGACGCTTCGTGAGTTTTATCAGGATGACGAGTTTAAGAAATACTCGCGTATTCCTGTGTACAAAGGTGATGAGAGTGATTATATCACAGGTTATGTGCTTCGCCAGACAATCCTCGAAAGCCTTGCAGAAGATAAGTTTGACATTAAACTTGGTGATCTTGCAAGACCAATACTTTCATTCTCTGAGGATGAGGATGTAGCTGTGATCTGGGAAAAGCTCCTTGAGAAGAAGGAACACATATCCATCATCATTGATGAGTATGGTTGTCTTAGAGGTATTGTTACCATGGAGGATGTAATTGAGACCATGCTCGGTTTCGAGATTGTAGATGAAAAAGACGAAGTTGTCGATATGCAGGAACTTGCCAAGGCGCAATGGAGTCAGATGAAGAAACAACAGCACAAGGGATAGGAGATAATATTGCTGGCATATCTTGTGCTACCTTAAATAGATAATAAGATTTGTGTGTAGTTGCGTGAATTTTTTCCCGATGAGTCGTCTGGCATCACATCTCTATGTATGCACTACATAGGTGTATATGGTTACTTAGTAGGAATAAAGAGTCTTTCTATTAGTAAAAACAGTTCACGGAGAGCGTAGAGACAAACTCTGGGCTCTCCGTGAACTCTTTATTGTAGAAATATTGATACCATTCAACTTGTTTTTTGCTGGTTGTAGGTGCGCATTTTATCGGAACTGTATATCCGTAATTACTTGGGCGTTGATGTGACTGTTCAACTTCTGTACAAGACTCTTACGTGACAAGGCGAGGTCATTCTTCAGTGTTGGTGACTTTATCTCAATGTACAGGGTCTGGCCTTTGATGTACATTTCACCCGTGTATTTCATTATGGCTTGTCCCATGACTTCTGGCCATGCCGCCTTTATGCGGTATTGGTTGTATGGAGTTTCCAGCCCCTCGGCACGTAGGAACATGTGGAGCAGGTCATTTATTTGTGTTGGTTGTCTCTTCTGCATGATTTTATGTTTTTTTCTGCGTTATTTTATTACTCCGTCCTTAACTGTGAAAATCTTGAAGTCACCGTTGCTTCGTTCAAGGAGTTTGTCCATGTTCTCGCGGTTTGTGTCCGTGATGAATATCTGTCCGAATGTGGAACGTGATACGAGATTTACGATGTTCTCCACTCGTGATGAATCGAGCTTGTCGAATATGTCATCGAGCAGTAGTAGAGGTGTGGTCTTGCTTCCTGTTCGGCTGAGGAAGTCAAACTGTGCCAGCTTGAGCGAGATGAGGTATGTCTTGTTCTGCCCTTGACTGCCTTCACGCTTTATTGGAAAACCGTCGAGAGTCATCTCGAGGTCGTCTTTGTGGATGCCGTGGAGCGAGTATCCCATTATCCTGTCCTTCGCTCTGTCTCTTTGTATCACATCGATGAGCGCACCACGCTCACAGTGGCTGGGGTACTTCAGTCCCACCGTTTCGTTACCTCCGGATATCTCCGTGTAGAAAGATTGGAAGAGCGGTATAAACTCCTCAACGAAAGCCTTGCGCTTGACATATATCTTCTCGCCGTACATTGCCATCATCTCCTCGTACACCGATATGATGTCTGGGTTAGGTTCTTCTTCAGCCTTCAACATAGAGTTGCGCTGTTGCAGAGCCTTATTATATGCTGCAAGTGTGGTGAGATATTCCGTATCGTACTGCGAGATGACAAGGTCCATCAGTCGTCTGCGTTCCTCGCTTCCGCCGTTTATGAGGTCGGAGTCGTTTGGCGAAACCATGATGAGAGGTAGTAAGCCGATATGCTCAGATAATTTTTTGTAAGCTTTCTTGTTTCGCTTCACCGTCTTCTTTTGGTGCATCTTCATTCCTATGCTTATCTCTTCCTCCACGTCGTTCATGTCGTAGAGTCCTTGCACCATCATCATCTCCTCGCCGTGCTTCACGTTGGCAGAGTCGAGGCTGCTTGCTGTGCTCTTCGTGAATGATAGGAAGAATATGGCGTCGAGCACATTCGTTTTGCCCTCACCATTCTGTCCGATGAGACAATTTATCTTTGGCGAGAACTCCAGTTGTGCATCTGCAATATTCCTATAATTGAGTATTGTAAGTTTCTTCAGAATCATAATGCAAAAGTACGTAAAAATCCCGAGAAACAACTATATGGTACTTCTAAAATTTTGCTATTGATGATTTCGAGTGTCATATATTGGATTTCACACGCATTTTCTCAAACCAGGTAATACATGAATGTCGTTACTTTTCTTTTTCTGAAATGCTATATTTTCAGGCTTTGTGTTCCTTTTCTCATTGGGCATAAGGTCGAAGTTGTAAAAAAAATAGACGTTTTGCTTGCTGCGCAAGTGAATATTGTTGTTTTTTGCTTGAAAAATGAAAAAATAACACGATATTTGTCAGAAAATTAACACAAATATTTATATAATGAAAGTAAACAAGACATTATGCTCTGCCATTGCTACATCTGCCATCGTGGCAGGATGTGCCTCTCAGGCAGTTGTGAGTAGCGTTCCTCCTGTTGACAGAGAGAACAAGTTGATGGTGGAGAGTAAAAACAAGTATGGTATTGAGTCGTTTGACGAGATTACGACGAATGACTACAGACACGCATTCCTCAAGGGAGTGGCTGAGCAGAAGGAGAATATCCGCAAGATTGTTGCCAACAAGGCTAAGCCTACGTTTGAGAACACTATTGTTGCTCTGGAGAAGAGTTCAGAGCAACTCCTGCGTGCTGAGATGACATTTT
>ODAI013051406.1_pt1 | contig 10930 bp, 5 predicted proteins | sample 1539321 | NCBI WGS metagenome assembly ODAI01 (sample SAMN02144231, study PRJEB22623) | gut metagenome | biome: sheep rumen | host: Ovis aries | place: New Zealand | reverse complement strand
GCCGCAACCTAAAATAGATACTGTAAAAATTTTCTCAGCCATAGTTTCAACTTCTTTTTAATTATTTAAGTATTGCATAAACGGCATTGCCGTTTCTTTTGTTCGTTATAACTTCTCTGCAGCGGAAATCGCAGTCGAATTCGACGTTTTCATCGGCTTTGACGACCACGCGGTATTTGCCGCCGATATTTTTCCACTTTACGGAAATATTGCCCTTTGCCGACTTGTAATTACCCTCGGCAAAGCCGAGTTCGGCGCTAAGACTCGGCGAAACGGTGATCTTGCCGCTTTCGGACAATTTTATGCCGAGAACGTGAGAATACAGCCACTCTGTGCAAGCACCTAAACTGTAATGATTGAACGAATTCATCGAGGGCGTTTCAAAGCCGTTTTCGCGGGTATAGCCGTTCCAGCGTTCCCAAATAGTAGTCGCTCCGTTCTTTATGGTATAGCCCCAGGACGGATACTCCGTTCCCTTGATTATTCTATACGCAAGGTCGACTTCGCCTATATCGCAAAGCGCGGAGAGAATATATTTTACGCCTATAAAGCCCGTCGTAAGTTTTCCGTCCGCTCTTTCTATGCTGCGGAGAAACCGCGCCTTGATTTCGTCAGGAGCGACAAAGCCGACCGACAGCGCGAACGCGTAAGCGGTCTGAGAATCGCCCGCTATCTCTCCGTCGCTTTTAAGCATAGTCTTTCTGAACGCGGATTTCACGTTTTCATACAATTCCGAATACTTGCCCGCGTTTTTTTCATCGCCGAGTATGGCGAACATTTTGGAAACGAGTAAAGCCGATAACCCGAAAAAGCATTGATTGATGGTTTGGCTATCCTCGGCGCGCTTTACGCTGAGCCAATCCCCGAACGGATTTTCCGTTTTTAAAATATAGTTTTCGCTCCTCGAAATATAATACTCGAGGTGTTTGAGCGCAAACGGCAAGTTCTTTTCTATTATCGACTTGTCGCCGTAATGGAGATAGTGGTCGTAAGGTATTATACATATCGCGTCCGCCCAACCGGGTACGCCCGCGGTAGATTCGCTTACCTTTATGAAAAACGGCGCGAAAGACGGGATTTTGCCGTCCGGCAAAGCGTCGGTTCGGATAAGTTTCAGATAATTATCGAAAAACCGCCTGCAATCGGCGTTGAACATTGCGGAATTGCAAAAGACCTCGGCGTCGCCCGTCCAGCCCAAACGCTCGTCGCGTTGAGGACAGTCCGTCGGTATGCTTATAAAGTTGCTTTTCTGCCCCAACATCGCGTTTTTATATACGCCGTTTATAATTTCGTCAGAGCATTTAAACTTTCCGCCGTAAGAAATGTCCTGCGACAAGACCACGCCTTGAACTGAAGATATTTTTGCCCTGCCCTTGAGGGTTATTTCGGCGTATCTGAACCCGTGAAAGGTAAACTTGGGCATAAATTTATCTTTTTTGCCGGATAGAATTATCCTGTCGGTCGCTTTGGCTGAACGCAAATTATCGTAATACGGCGTTCCGTCGTCGTTTAAAACTTCCGCATGCCGAACGATTATCTCCGCACCTTTTTCGCCCTCTGCCGTAAACGTAAGAAAACCCGCAAAATTCTGTTTAAAATCCAAACGTATCACGTTATCTCTTTTGAATAATACGTTCGGCTTTAAACGGCAAATCTCCTTTACCGGCTCGTAAGAATAATCCTCGAACTCTACTGAAACGTCGTATTTTTTCGCTTGCTTTAAGTCTTTGGAAAAATTCTCGTCTACTCTGAAATCAACCGTTTCCCCGTCGAAGAAAGACGACGTAACTATCTTTGAGTTACCGACTTTCCAACTCTCGTCGGTCGAGATAACTTGTCTTTATCCTTCTTTCCCCTCCGCCGTTATTTCCGCATACAACGCGTTCGTCTTGCCGTAAACCCCGGGACTCATATTATAGCCGAGCCTTCCCGAATACCAGCCGTCCGCAACCGTTATTTCTATCAGATTGTCCTTACGGATATATTTCGTTATATCGTAACGACAAAGATTGACGTACTTATCGTAATTCGTCCAGCCGGGCATAAAATACTCGTCTATTTCGTGATTATTTATCTTTATGCGAAAAATACCAAGTGCGGAGATTTTTAACACGCACTCAGTAATTTTTTCATTAATTATAAACCGTTTATAAAATACGGCGATTTTTTTGTCCGCCTTGTCAGAGTTTTTAATTATCCACATTTTGCCACAAATTGAAAGTTTTTCACCGCCAAAGGGAAATTTTATTTATTTCCCTTTGGCGGTAGTTGGGTTTGATTATCTTATATACGGAATGACGAACGCAGCATCTCCCGGCAAAGCGTTTACCGTAAGGACGTGGTCGGTAAGCGCCACATCACTAAACTCGCCGTCTTGGAACACGAGCGCGTGAGTATAATTTGCAAAAGTCATCGTCATCGTCTCGGAATACGCGCTGCCCGCGTCAGGATCGGTAAGGTTCATAACCATATACATATAGTTGCCATTGACCTCGTCGTAGAGTTCGGTAACGAACGCGTATTCTTTGTTCGTCGCAAACGACGAAAGTTTTCTGAACGAGTCCGCCGTCGTTATCTTTCCGACGTGAGTTCCGTCAGTCGCCACGGTAGAGCCTTTGTAATATCTGCTACCGAGGTACTTAAACTGCAATATGGTTTTCGCAAACTTTTGATCATTCGCGATAATGTCCTGCATTACATAGTATAAGTCGGTAGGATTGCCGTTATAATCCACGAACGAAGATCCGTCTTTATAAGACTCCGATCCGGTCGAATCGGCTTCGCTACGAGTGTAGTATGTGTAATACGCAATGCCTTTTACGCCCATGCCCAACAAAATATTGTTAAGCCATTTAGCGCCGCTTTCGGTAACGTATCTGTGCTGATTCGAGCCGTCGTTCATGTTCTCATGCGCCTGAGTTACGTTATAGAATTTTATTCCCCTGTTGCTCGCCTCTTTAGCCACTATCTGAAGTCCGGGTATAAACTCTTGCGCGACGTAATTCGTGCCGCTTGCGCTTTCCATAAGCGGATAAGTATCGTAAGTTATCGAATCGGGCGCCATCGCGTCGAGGAAGTCTTTAATATACTGTTTATAGCGTTTCACGCAATCCGCAAATCTGTCTCTTGACGACCACCAGCGGGAATAACTATAGCGGTAGTTGTCCCAAGAGTACGTTCCCGAAGTTGCCGGATAATAGTCCTCGTATACGGTTTTGTTATAGAGCAACGGATTGAGGTTGTATTGAATAAACAAATCGTAGCCGTGATCCGCGCATACTCTCTTTAACGACTTGTATACCGCGGAATAAGCGGAAAGACAAGCATATTTAGGCTCGTCGCCGAGTTGTATGCCGTAAACTCCCGGATAATCGGCGTAATCTTTTATACAGTTATAAACGAACTCGTCGAGGGCGTCTTCGGTCGCGTAAGTCTTGCCCGAGCCTACTATCGCGCTTTCACGCAAACTCAAATCAACTAAACGTCCGTCGTACAAAATAGTCTTGGTTATTCCCGCTTTCGCCAAATCGTCGATAAGTTTTTTAGCATTCGTAACCGTTGTCGGGTCGCTCGTTATCGAAAAATCTCTCTGCGGGAAGAACACGTTAAGTCCCGCCTCGCCGTAGAGGCTATACTGTTTTACGGTCGCCAGGTTTCTGCCTGCGTAGTACGTTTCGCCGTCTATCGTATACGTTCCGTTGCTATACGCGCTGTAAGCGTAGAAATCGAAAGTATCCGTATACGCCGAATAATTGGGCGCGTTGGAGTATGCTGTCGGATGATCGAACGACTCTATTACGGTACCCATATCGGTATTTTCGTAAACGCCCCAAATCTTATCTATAGTACAACTCGTACCGAATTTACCGTATAGAACGATAGAGCCTTTAAACGTCTCGTAAGATAAGTAATTTACCGCCTCATTGTTGCCGTCAAAGAAGTTGTGAGCGAATATATCCGTAGTGGTTTCTTCAACGACTACGCTATTGTCAAGGTCGTACAGATACCAATTCAACTTCAAACCGTAAAGATCGTACTTGGTAAAGCCGATTATAACTCTGTAGCGCTTGCCGTCGACAAGGTTCGCCCTCGCAAGTTGAGAAGTCGCAGGTCCGCCGCCCCTGAGCCAACCCACATCGAGACCCTGTATCATAAACGGACCGTTGAAGTCTATCTGAGTACTGCCTGCCAAAATACCGGTGTTTAATTGTCCGTCCCACGTTGTTATACCCGATACTACCACTATGCCTTGTTCGCCGCTTTGAGCGTACATGGAATCGTTGTAGTCCTTTGCGAAGAACGCTACCTCGGGCATATTCTTACCCGTGAAATCGAGGGCGATAAAACTATTCACACCGTAATCGCCGTCGAAAGCAAGATAGGATTGATGAACGTAGCCCGTCGACGTATCGCCTTTAGGGTAACCCGCTCCATTGCCTATCGAGCCGGCGCTTAAAACCACGCCCTCGTTGCCGTTGGGGGACGCGTTATTCGCGTTCATGTTTTCCCTTACGGAACTTTCGTAAACGGCGGTGTACTGAACGTTTGCCATAACTGCCGTCAAAGATTTATCCCAGCCGGTAAACGTGTAGTCGTATACGGCGTCGGACACCTTTACAGGGGTCTCTCCGTTGTAATGCGGCACGCTGCCGTAGCCGTAAACGGAGTTTTGAAGAACGCTGCCGTCATCGTTAAGGAATTCCACCGTATACTCGTTGCCGAAACCGCTTGCGATAGCGCTGACGGTTGTATCCTCGAATACGCCCCAAACTTTATCGATATTGGTGTTAGTTCCGAAGTGACCGTAAAGCATTATCGCTCCGCTGTAGAGTTGGTCTGCGGAATTAGACATATAGTTCCAGGTCGAACCCGTAAACGATTCGGCTAAGGTCATATTGCCCGACGCGTCTAACGTGTAAAGATTATACACGAGCGTTACTCTGCCCGCCTCACTTCCGGCTTTCATGCCCATTATTATTCTGTATTTAGTGCCGTCTACGAGATTTGCCCTGCCGAGAAGTAAATCGGTCGTGGACGTTTTTCCGCTCGTACCTATCGTTACAGTTGCACCTTGAAAGTTTAATTTAGCGTTTACCGCCGCCCCTGCGTTATCGTTAATGTTTACCATTCGGGGTCCGCTTAAAGCAACTTCCTTGGCTTGGCTCAAATAACCCGTATGAAGTTGGCCGTCCCACCAAGTTAAACCGGACAAAACGACTATACCCTGTTTATTACCGTATTGATAGTACATAGAATCGTTATAGTTCTTGGCAAAGAACGCTACCGACGGCATATTTTTACCGGTAAAGTCGAACACGACGTAATCGTTAAAGCCGTAATTGCCGTCAAAAGCCAAATACGATTGATGAATATATTCGTTATCGTTCGGTCCCGTATAGGTCCAGCCTGCGGCTAAGCCTTGGTAACCGAGTACTACACCCTCGCCGTTTACGGAGACGTTGTTTAAACTTACGTCGCTACGCTTTGTTCCGACGAACGTAGCCGTATAAGTGGTGTCTCCGGTAACCGCGGTAATTTCTCTGTCCCAACCGTTAAAGGTATATTCCGAATATACGGCGTCGCCCTCTCTTGTAGGAGTGCATCCGGTGTATTCCGGCGTTACGCCTACCGTTACGCCCACGGACAACAATTCGCTGCCGTCATAGTTGTTGAACCTTACCGTCCTTTTATTCATGCCGAGCGCAACGAGTATGTTGGAAATAGTAGTATCTTCGTACATTCCGTAAATCTTATCTATCGTGGTTGTTACGTTCTTGAATTTTCCGTATAAAACAACCGAACCGTGCAAAGTATCTCTGCCATCGCTAAAGATGTTGGCAAAGAGGGCCCAAGTATCCTTGCTTATCTCCTCCACGATACTATCCTCGTCAAGATTATACAGCAGGTATTTTAACGTTATAACCCTCGAGTCGGTTGCTGTGGTAAAGCCCATTATTATCCTATAATGAGTATTGTCTGCAAGATTTGCCCTTGCAAGTTGAGAACTAAACGCTCCCATTAAATTTCCGCCTGTTCCATCAGCCGCCGAGGCAAAATACCCCATGTACGGCCCGGAGACGTGAACATTCGTGCCGTTGCCGAGAGCAGAATAACCAGAACCGTTCCATGTCATGACGCCGCTTGCAACTACAACACCGTATTTCCCGCCGTTTTCTCTATACATAGAATCGTCATAGTTTCTTGCAAAAAAAGCAACTTCGGGCATGTTTTTACCGGTGAAGTCGAATACGACGTAATCGTCGAATGAATAGTCGCCGTTTAATGCCAAGTATTCTTGATAACCGTCGTCGTTGGCGTTCGGCCCGCCGTAACCGCCGGAATTATTATTATCAGTCGTTCCTAAAGAACCTGCTTTAAGTACTATTTCATCGGCGTTTATCGAAGGAGCTGTTGTACAGATCTCTTTTGCAGAGTGATAATATATCTCTTTCATATTAAGCGACTTGGAGATAGTCGCGATATCCGTATCTTCGTAAATATCGTAGACTTTATCGAGTACGGTGGTGGCTGCGAAATATCCGTATGCAACTATCGAGCCGGAGCAGAACTGATCTCTCGTCTGTCCCGCATTCGCCCAGCCGGTCGCAAAGAAATTGTAAGTGTCCTGCTCGAAGGTCTCTACAATCTGATCCGAATCGAGGTCGTAAAGGACGTATACGAGTTTTATCGCCTTGTTCGAGGTGTCGCTGCCCGGTTTAAAGCCCATTATTATTCTGTAGTGCTTACCGTTTACGAGGTTCGCTCTTCCCAAAGCGAGGTTTTTTGCCGTATTCGACGCAAGCACTCCGCCTATAGCGCTGTCGCTGCCGTTTGCTCCCCCTATGGTATGATAGATCATGTGGGGACCTAAGACACAAAGTCCCTTGCCGTTGAATATCGACGTGGAAACCTGCGGGTCGTCGCCGTTTTCATCGAACAAAGTATACAGTCTGCCGTCGGATTCCGTAAGACCGGTCGCAACTACGACGCCGTTCTTGCTCGTCCCGCCGTAACTGAACACTGATTTATCGTAGCCATTGGCAAAGAACGCCAGCATAGGCATGTTTTTGCCCGTGAAATCCGCAACGAAATAGTCGTTAAAGCCGTAATTGCCGTCATACGCTATAAACGCTTGGTCCGCCGACTCTGTTGGATCCAAATAGTCATATGCGCTTGATAAAGACCCTGCTGCGAGATCTCCCGCTGCCAATATGACATTTTGACCGATAACGTCGGAAGAAGAGGATATGGTCGTGCCGTCGGTACGGGTAACGCCGTAAACCTTTACGTCGCCAAGCGTTTTTTCTACGCCCTTAGAGGCTTTCCATCTCGCGTACACGCTTACGTCGCCCGTAACGCCCGTATAATCGCCCGACCAGCCGACGAAGTCGTAACCGTCGCGCGCGGGGTTTGCAGGCGCGTTGGCGTTAGTGCCGTCCGCAACGTAATCCTTTTTTATTATCTTGTTTCCGTCGTAGAACGTGACTATGTGTCCGTTACTTTCGGTAACTAATCCGTCCGGTATCTTATTAGCGGAAGGATACGACAAAACCGCAGTGGATACGGCTTCTTTAACGAATGCTTCTTTGTCTTTTACTTGCGTTTGGAAAGCGGAATCCGAAAGTTTTGTAACGAACGAATCGTATTCGTCCGTGGAATTTAAAACGATAGGATGCCCCTCCTCGCCGAACCACTCGCCGTAAATATTTATAAGGGCTTGTTCGTTATCGTCTTTGGGGTCGAGCAAAGCGGCGTTTACGACTTGATATTGCGAACGAGTCTGGTTCGCTATGTCGCTTACCGAATTGCCCTTTTTAGCCATTTCCGCATAGGTGTATACCGGCGTTCCGCTCGTTCTGTCGACTATGAAAAACGTAGCCGAAAAAGCGATGTCCTGATAGGTATAGGTATCAAGGTCGGTTATGGCGATATTCGACCAATAATACCCGTCTTTAGAGTAAATCTTGCTCTCCGCCAGCCTGCCGCCGACTTTTTTGCCGAGGTCTTTGGTTTCGGCAACTTTATCGAACTCTTCTACCGGAGCGATATAACCCCAGAGTTCGACTTGGTCGCTCGCATCGTCGGTTACTATCTTAGCGTAGTAATCCTCACTCATCTTAACTTTGAATCTCAGCCCGTTTTTCGTAAGTTTTACGCTGGCGCCGTAGTTTATTTCAAAAACCGAGGCGTCCGCGGAGGCGGTCAAATGCCTTCCGCATAAAAACAGGGATGAAAATATCAACGTCAAAACGCATACCGTAAGGCATATTGCCTTGCTTATTCTTCTTTTCATCATTTTTGCCACTCCTTAAAAAATATTTAAATCGCTCGCGCCGAAATCGTTGTCGTTATCGTCCTCGATCGAGCCGCAAAGCACCTCGTCACGATTAAAAACGACGATTTCAAGCAGAGGGTTTAAATAGTTCTTTTTTTCTTTTTCTTTTTCTGACATAAGTCCCTCCATACTATAAAAATAGTCAATTATATTGTACACGATAACGCAATAGTGTTTCCACTCCATTTTTACGCTCTTTTAACTGTTTTTTTAGTTTATAACACCCAAAACCGCATTAAAAAAGTCTTTTGCGTTTCTCGGTTTCTTTAGCGCTGAAATATGCACCGCCAAAAGCGTCCCAGGCTTTTAGCGGTGCATATCGGTTTTTTAAGTCTTTTTATCGTTCCGTTTTAAAACGGTATCACGAACGACGCTTCGCCCGGCGCGGCTTTTACTTCCAATTTGGAATCTTTTAATTTGTAAAGTCCGCTCTTTCCGTCTCTTACGACGAGCGCGTATTTATAGCCGGAATTGAACTGCAAGGTTATGGTCTCGTAGACCGAACTGCCTTGATGAACGGGGTCTACTATGTTCATAGCCATATACATGTATCTGTCGTTTTCCTTGTCGTAGAGTTCGTTGACCATTGCGCACTCTTTATTGACGCTTACGCTTTTGAGTTTGCTGTACGTCTGAGTGTTTGCGGAAACGTATTGTATATGCTCCGCAGGATAGTTCAGCGGCGGATGCGTGAACACGCCGCTGCTGTTGTATCTGAAACGCAGTATCGTGGGCGCGAACGCTTGGTTTTGCGACATTATGTTTTGCATTATGTCGTAAATGGGCGTCTTTTGACCGTACAGATTGACGAAAGAACAGTTGTCTATAAACGTCTCGCCGTCCGACCTGTTTTCGGTGTTCGTGAAATAAGTGAAGTACGATATTTCGTTTACGCCGAAACCGAGGATCATATTGTTGAGCCATTTCGCACCGTTTTCGTCCAACTTACGCAACGAATGCGTGCCGTTGCTGTTCATATCGAACGTCTGCGTTACGAATCTGAAGTCTATACCGCGCTCTTTCGCTACGCCTGCGATATACTGCATGCAGGGGATATACGTCGAAGAAACCTGTCCGTTTCTCAGCGGATAGTCGTCGTAACGGACGTAATCGGGGTGCATGGACTCCATAAAGTCCTCTATATACTGCTTGTAGCGCTTAAAGCCGTCCTCGAAAGAGGCTTTGCCCGTCACGTTGCTCGCTCCTTGCGTACCATCGACGTGCGGGTAATACTCTTCGTATACCATCTCATTCAGGTTGAGCGGGTTGAGGTTATAGGAAATATAGAGGTTAAACCCGTATTTGGCGGATACCCTTTTAAGCGAATTGTACACCTCGCCGTAAGACGTTGCCCAAATATCTTTCGGCTCGTCGGCGAGTTGGACGCCGTATACGCCCGGATAGCCCGCGTAAATTGATACGAGTTCATACACCGCGTCGTCGAGTTCGGCTTCGGTTTCGTAAGTCTTGCCTTCGCCCACAAGCCCGCCCGGTTTTAAACCGAGCCAGGAAAGGTCTTCGTCGTATATTATCGTCCTGTCCATTCCGATCGCTACGAGTTTGTCTATCTCCGCTTTCAGTTTTTCCCAGCCCTTTTGTCTGTCGTTCTTTTTATCGACTTTAAGGATCGATTGCGGATAGAACATGGTCATTCCGGAATCTTTATACATCTGATACTGTTCGGTCGTCAAAAACGATTCGCCGACGTAGTATTTCGCGTCGTCGATATAGTAATAACCGTCGTGGGCGGAATGATAGCCGAAAAACTCGAATCGGTCGCTATACGCGGAATAATTCGGAATATCGTCTTTCGTCAGCGTGCCGCCGTTACCGCCGCAAGCGGTAAAAGTCATTGAGGCGCATAGCGTCGCAAACGCCAATGCAAAGCATTTGATCTTTTTCATATTCGATACTTAAATCCTTATTTGTTTGTTGCAATTTTTCCGTCGGAAGCCCGTTCGGGCTTCCGACTTGTGTTTTTCGGTTTACCGCCGCGAAATAGTTTATTCGTTACCCATCTTAGAAACGATATTTTCGATAGAGGTATCCTCGTATACGCCCCAGATTTTATCTATGGTACAATTCGTGCCGAATTTGCCGTATAACACGATAGAGCCGTTAAACGTGTCGTATGACAAGTTGTTTACCGTCGAGTTGCTACCCGTGAAGAAGTTGTAAGCGAATATATCCGCAGTAGTCTCTTCAACGAGTACGTTTTCGTCTAAGTCGTACAGATACCAATTCAACTTCAGACCGTAAGTGTCGTATTTGGTAAAGCCCATTATAACTCTGTAGTGTTTGCCGTCGACAAGGTTCGCTCTCGCAAGTTTAGAAGTAACCGGGCCTCCGCTCCTGAACCAGCTGTCCTGGACGTTCTGTATCATAAACGGACTGTTGAAGTCTATCTGAGTGCTGCCCTCCAAAACGCTCGGATTTACCGTTCCGTTCCAGAACGTTATACCCGATACTACCACTATGCCCTGTTCGCCGCTTTGAGCGTACATGGAATCGTTATAGTTCTTGGCGAAGAACGCTATCTCGGGCATGTTCTTACCCGTGAAGTCGAGAACGACGTAGTCGTCTGTATCGTAGTTT
>ODAI014643501.1_pt1 | contig 10931 bp, 13 predicted proteins | sample 1539321 | NCBI WGS metagenome assembly ODAI01 (sample SAMN02144231, study PRJEB22623) | gut metagenome | biome: sheep rumen | host: Ovis aries | place: New Zealand | reverse complement strand
CTTATATTGCTGATAAACTTAATATTAAAGTTAGCAATATTTATACTATGTGTAGTGATGAAGAATTAGAAATTGAAGAACTTGATTAAGTTATGGAACTTATTAGACCTACTGCTGAAATTTGGGAACAAGATACTAGCTCCCCTTTAGAAGGAATATGGAAACATATTGCTAGATGTACTAGAGTTTGTTATCAAAGTACTCCTAAAGAAAATAGCGAAACTGATGAAGAATTTGTTAAGAGAGTAATTCTTCGTAATGGAAATGAAGAAGATTTTACTAAACTTCATTGTTATACAGGTGACGTTGAAATTTTAACAATAAATGGTTGGGTAAAATTTGAAAATTATAATGGTGAAAAAGTAGCTATTGTTGATTGTAACCGTAATTTTAAAGGTTATGAAAATCCTATTTCTATTCAACATCATACTTATAATGGTAATTTTTATTATTATCCAGAATTAGGAATAAAAGTTACAGACGGTCATAAAATGTTTGGAAGTTTTAGAAAAAATAATAAATCTTTTGGACAATGTAACAATTTTGAATTATTTAAATGTAATACTCCTTACATTCATAATAATTATGTTTATACTTATGGTGAAAGACAATTTAAAACTGCAAATTGTTGTCATTATAATAATTTTATTGACAGCATGATTGACAAATGGTCTGAACTTTTAGGGTTTTGGATTGGTGATGGTTGTCATAATGCTTATAAAAATCAAATAATATTTCATCTTTATAAGTTAGATAAAATAAATTATATTCATGCTTTAGCTAAAAGTTTAAACATAAGTTATGAAGACGTAAATGATTATGTTAAACTAAATTTTGAAGGTATAGGAGAAAAATTTAATAAATATTATAATAATATTACAAATAACAAACAAATAATAAATAAAAATTATTCTTTAAAAGAAATAGCAGGAATTATAAAAGGATTATTATATTCTGATAGTGATATAAGAACTACTAAAAATAGAAATACAAATACTATAAGATATTCAACTACAAGTAAATCTGTTTATGAATGGATTATGAGTAATGCTCCTTTAGTAGGTTATTCTGTTAATGGAACAGGTCCCATAATTAGAGATGGAAATCGAAGTGATATATATTATATTTACTTTAAACAAAACGATTACACGATTCATAATGATTCAAGAAAACCTCAGTCTAAAGTTATAATAACTAATGAAAATCTTGATGTATATTGTGTATCTGTTTCCACAGGTATAATTATGGTTAGAGGAAGTAAAGGTATTTCTACTATTTGTGGTAATTGTGCTATGCTTGAGCATGGTACTGTTTATCTTTATTTAGAAACTGGACCTAATAATGTTTTTAGTAAATTTGAATATCCTTCTGCTCATTTTACAGCAGGATATAATTGGAGCGATGTTGTAGGACATATTAGAGCTAAATATAAAAATAATAAATATTCTAAAGTAAACACCGCTTGGCTTGGTAAAGAAATAAGGGGAACTTTTATTACTACAAATCTCAGAGTTATATACGAAAATAATTGGCTTGAAGATTTACAATTTGTATGTAATCCTAGTGGATATCACATTAAAAGAGTTACTGTATCTTTTATTACTAATATAGGAGTTTCTCGTGAATTTAATCGTCATAGAGTTAATTCTATTGCAGAAGAAAGTACTAGATATTGTAATTATAATAAACGTAATGATGGTCAAATTAAAATAGGACTTCCTGCTTGGTTGCTTAGTGAAGAACATCTTCCTTATATTGAAAGTCATCAGTTTGATAAACTTAGTGGTTATTGTGAAGAGTATTTAAATGGTAACAATGATATTAATACAGAATGTTGGCGTGATATAGATTTTTATTTATTTGCGTTAACTGTTTCCGAATATTGTTATAATATGCTTATTAAAAAAGGTTGGAAACCTCAACAGGCTAGAGAAGTTCTTCCCCTTGCTACTAAAACTCAGTTAATTCATACTGCTTTTGTGGATGATTGGAAACATTTCTTTGCTCTTAGAGCTGATGGTGTATCAGGTCCTCCTCATCCTAATGCTGCCCTTATAGCTAAACCTCTTAAAGAAGAATTTATTAAACGTAATTTACTATGAGTAACGATTTTAAATGTTTTATTGGACTTCATAAATATGAAGTTCTTGAAAAGAAGGATATTAAAAATCCTTATGGTGCTGTAGTTGGAACTACCATTATTTCAAGGTGCTCAAATTGTGGGCGTATTCATGAAAATGCAGTATATACTGATAATAGTTATAGAAGATGATTGAAATAGCAATAATATTGTTTGGAGTCCTAATATATTTAGGTCTAATACAGTCAGCTAAAATGTTTGTAGATTGTATTAAAAATATAGATAAAACAGATACTGCAAGACATGCAACAATGTGTTGTCTTACAGAATTAGTTGACAAACTAAATGATACTTTTAAAGGTTCTAATCTTCGCGTAGTAGACAATACAGATGAAGTTAAAGTATTAGGAGAACTTAAATATATAAAGAAATGAACGTTTATAGATTCAGTAAAGATGCACATACTTTTAAAGTAGTTGTTGCTCCAGATATTGCAACAGCATCTAAATATGTAGATTTTGAATGGTCTACTATAAAGAAAATTTATGATGATGTTACAATAGCTCAATAATATGGTTACATCTTTATATACTGTTGATGTTAAGCTAAATAAAACTGATAAAGATTTTCATAAATATCTGATGGTTTATAATCCTGAAAATGGTATTTTGTTTATTAATAGAGGTTTATTTAGTTTATCTTTTGAGAGCGAAGAAGCACTAGTTTCTAGTGATATAGAATTTAAAAATAAAAGACATATAGGAGATATTAATTTATGAATATATTTCAAATTTCACAAGACCTTCTTGATGCATATCAGGAATTAGAAGATAATGGTGGAGAATTAACTGAAGATCTTGAGGCTAAACTTACTGTATCTCAAGCAGATTTCAAGACAAAAGTTAAGTCTTATACAGACGTTATAAAGTATACTAAGTCTGATATTAAACTTATAGATGAAGAAATAACTAGACTTAAAGACCTTAGAGAGTCTAAAAATAAAGCTATTGCTCGCCTTGAAAAAGTTATAATATGGGCTATAGATATGTTTGGAGATTCTACTAAATCTGGAGGAAAATTCATCGACTTTGGTACAGGAAAAGTTAGTGTTAGAAACACCGAGAAAGTAGAAGTTGACGATGAGTTTGCAGAAGATGCTGTTAATAAATTTATGGAAGAAATTAGACAAATTGCCTATACTAAAGAACTAGGTTCTAATGATATAGAAGATCTTGTTACAATTCCTAACGATGTTATTGATGGTATAAGTGCAGAACTCAAAGTTAGTATACCTCTTAAAGAATTCTATGGTTCTGCTGGTAATATATTAAGAGCTTTATATGAATCTAATAAAGTATTCAAATATTCTCCTAATATAAGTAAAACAGAACTTAAAGATAAACTAAAGGAAAATCCTGATGCTTATCCTATGCTTGCACATTTAGTTCAAAACAAAACTCTTTCTATAAAATGATAGTTAACGCTGCTGTTCAAGAAATCTTTAGTTTAAGACCTGGAGATGAAATTGTTACCTGTTCTTCTGAAGAATATTTTAACAGTAGTAATCCTAGGTTTACTGAAGTTACAGATATAATAAAAGATTCTGGTAAATTAATAATATTAACAAGATGAGTAAATATAATGTTGTAGGTTTACCTTGGAGAGGTAAAATAGGAATAGATGTTAAAGATTGTGCTACTTCTGAAGAAGTATTAGAAAAAGCAGGTCTTAATTTTAATGTACAAAAGTGTGAGCTTTATGCTCAAATGCCTTTTAGTATAAACGGAGACAATTCTATAAATGAAACTATGGGTGACTTTGCCTATAATGGTGAAATTTATAGACCTTGTCCTAATGGATACGCAACATATCGTACAGATAAGAACATTCCTCTTGGTATAGTTAAATCTAAGTACGAAGTTGTTCAAAACATTGACGCTTTTAATTTTATAGATAATGCTATTGGAGAAGGTAAAGCACTATTTCAAAATGCTGGATGTTTTGGCTATGGACATAAAGTGTTCATTACAGCTAAACTTCCTGTTGAAACTACTGTCGGTGGTGACCCTATTGATAATTATCTTGTATTTAGTACTTCGCATGATGGGAGTGGTAGTATAGATATTCTATTTACTCCTGTTAGAGTATTTTGTCTTAATTGTATGCCTTCTGCTATACGTGAAGCTGATGCTCATATTAGAATAAGACATACAAAGACTGCACAAGATCGTCTTAACTTTGGTGCAGAAATGCTTCATGTTGCAATGCAATATGCTAAAGATTCTCAAGAATTTTATAGCAGTCTGCTTACAATTAAGATGAATGATGCTCAAGTTAGAGATTATATAGCTAGACTTGTATTAACTCCTACTGAATATGCAAGTGTTATCTCTGAAAGTAAAGATTATACTATAAAGAAAGTATATGATAAGGATTGGTTAACTCTTGAAAAGACTGGTATTACTACAAGAAAAGCTAATATTTTATCAGGAGTTTTTGATTACTATCAATCTGGAGTTGCTCAAGAACATATTATAGGTACAGCATGGGGTGCATACAATGCTATAACAGGTTATTATTGTAATGTTAAAGACCAGGAAGGTGAAAAGAGAATGAATAACCTTGTATTTGGTGGTGATAGACTTGCTATGTGTAAAGCTCTTGGTGAAGTAACAACATTTAGAGAAGCAGTATAATACATTTCTTCTACGGGGGAGCTTAAAACTTGTAATAAAACTTATATTAATTATAGTTCTAATAGCTCCCCCGTAAAAGAAATGTGTGATAACATAATTTAACTATTTATTTATTGCACTTTCAAATAATATTCTTATCTTTGTGATAATTATTAATTTAAATAATTAGTTATGATTGCTACTTATATTACAAGACCTGTTATAATTGAAGCTTGTCAATGGACAGGGGATAATGTTAGAGAAATTAAAGATTTTGTTAAACCTATTGCTGAATATCTAGAAGATGAACAAGTTATTCTTATTCATACTTTAGAAGGAGATATGAAAGCAAACATAGGAGATTATATTATAAAAGGAGTTAAGGGCGAATTTTATCCTTGTAAACCTGATATTTTTAAAGAAACTTATAATATTGCAACAAATGATTAAGATTAAAGTAATTAACAAAGGTAACCAACCTCTTCCAGTGTATGCTACTGCTCAAAGTGCTGGTATGGATTTAAGGGCTAATATTGATAAGCCTATTCTTCTTAAAAGCCTTGATCGTGTATTAGTTCCTACAGGCTTACATATTGCCTTACCTGAAGGTTATGAAGCACAAATTCGTCCTCGTAGTGGATTAGCTATTAAACACGGTATTACATGTTTAAATACTCCAGGAACTATTGATGCAGATTATCGTGGTGACGTTGGAGTAGAACTTGTAAATCTATCACATGAAGACTTTGTAATTCAACCTGGGGAACGTATTGCTCAAATGATTATTAATAAAGTAGAACAAGCCGAACTTATTGAAGTTGAAGTTCTCGATGATACAGAACGAGGAGAAGGTGGCTTTGGACATACTGGAGTTAAATAAAATTCAAAGTTTAAAGTTATGGATATTAAGTTTATTATTGGAGTAAATAAAGATGCTTGTGAAAATATCGCAAGTCTTGAAGAGACTATTAGTAGTTGTGTAATTGAAAATGACAAAGATAAAGCTAATTTTGGTAATCTTTGTGTTGCACTTCGTGGTTTTCGTATGGTAGCTGATGCTACTGAAGCACTTCTTGTAAACGAAAATGTACTTAAAGCTGCTGATGGTAGTTTTTATCAGAAAGTTGAAGATGATGTAGTTCCTCCTTCAACAGAAGGTAAGCCATGTAGTGATTTTGATATAGATAAGAAGTAGGACTATGAAAGAGATAATATTAATTACAACAAGAGGCTGTCAAGGTTGTGCTATAATGAAACATAGTATTGAAGAAGCACTTCGTTTTACTAAAAAAGAAGGTATATATTTTAAATACTATGATATTGCTGCAGCAGACAATACCATTAAAGGTTTACATCTTCATGATTTTCCTACTGTTATCTTTAAAAGAGACGGTAGAATTACTCGTAAAGAAGTTGGTACAAGACCTTATATAGTTGTTCTTCGTTGGATTGATATTGATTTTAAATAAGTTCCTTTGTGTTTTTTGTTTAGTTGATTCGCTGAGGGTGTCAGTAATACGGCTGGCACCCATTATTATTACTTATATGAAGACATTATTTTATACATTACTAATATTACTTATAGTAATATGTTTGCCGTTATATTTGTATTATGAAATACATGTATATACTGCAAAACAAGCTATAACTAGCTCCCCCGTAAAGGAAATGTATCATAGAGAACTTGTTTCTACTATTGATTCTATTCTTACTGCTAGAGATTGTATTGAACCTGATGATATTAGCGTTAAACATGACTCTTTAGGTCGCGTTATAATGCCAGATTAACTATAACAAACTTTCGATTTACCTATTTTAAAGACTTGTGTTAGAAGTTTATAGCAATTATGATAAGTTATAAGGCTTTGATTTGCGATTGTAGAAATGAATTTTAAAATGTATAAAGAATTTACTTTTTAGTGTTAATAGTTTTAGGTTTTTAGTTATTAATATCCCCAAGTTGCTCGTGAGAGTAGCTTGGGGATTCTTTTTTTTTTACTATCGTAAATGATTATTGTTTAATCCAATTAGCTATATCTTTTACAGGTATTAAACTAATCATATTATCACCTAGTTTATAGTAATGATTATCATCTGCAATGTTAAGTATTGCGTTAATACCTCTCCAGACAGGAATACGACGTTCAATATAAACTTTAAGTTTATGTTCTCCAGCATATTTACCTGAATGATAATATGGATCATAATCTTCTCCTTCTATTAATATTTGAGACATAGTACCCATAGCTGATAACATATCGTTTATAATACTTTGAACAGCAAGAGGATTACTCCATAATTTCTTAGCTTCAGACCAAGCACCAATAGGATTAAATTGGAAACTTTCAGATGCAAGACGGTCTGCTTCATAAAGCATAAGGTTATAGATAATTCCATCTTCGTCATCATCGTCTCCTAAAGCTCTAAGTCCTATAGCAATAGCTACTGCTCCTAAGACACCAGCAATATCTCCTAGGTTTCTTCTAATGTTAGCACGTTCATAATCTGGAAGAAGATCCCAATGTGTTTTAATATTAAGACAGAAATCAGCTATATGTTTAAATAGATTTTGAAGACCAATCATACCCTCAACTTCACTATCTTTCATATCTTGACGATATTGTCTTATAGGAAGAGCGAGAAAATCTATTAGAGCATTATAACATCCTTTTTCAATAGTACCTCTTTCTTCATTATAATATCCATGCTTACGATAACGTTTCATTATACCTGGATAGATATGTTTATGATATTGCATTGCAAGAGCACCCAACCAATACTTTTCAAGTTGAGCAGAACCTAATCTATCATACACACCATGAATCTTTTTATTAACTGATATAATACGACCTTTTAAATCACCAAGTATTTTATAAGCATCGTTAACTTCTGAATTAGAATCAGTAGCATTATTAAGTTGAGCTAATATAGAGCCATCAGCAAATGCTAATTTTCCATTATCTCCAAGTTTGAATTGAGACATTAAATCAGGTTTTTTATCAAATTCTTCTAGAGCTTCTTTTTCATAATCTTTACGAAGTTTAATAAATTCTTTCTTAAGATCATTATCTAAACGTTCCATGAATGTTGTAGTAAGATCTCTTCTAAACCAAGCATATTCTTTACGAGTATTAGCATCTGCAAGTTCTGCATTTCTGAAGTTAATATATTTATTTTTTAAATCTTCATGATTTTCTAGAACTTTCATTAAAGCTTTTTCGTGACAATCTCTTATAGCTTCTGCTCTACTTTTAATCACATATTTAGTACGTCCATTTAAGGCAGGATTATCGTTTTCATATAATCTATGACTAAGCATAATACTAAACATAGCACCATTTTGCATAAAGTGTTCACCCATAGTTTGTGGACTAAACATAAAGTCTCTAGCACGTTTCATATATAGAGCAGGATCTAAGTTTGCATGAACAACACCTGTTATTTCATCGAAGTCTACAACATTCATAAACTTAATAAGAGCGTCTGCAACACTAGTAGATGTATCTTTATACATGTTTGATAGATAACTGGCAACATTAGACATCCAAATAGCTTTACCTTTAAGATATTCTTTAGTACCAAAATATTCTTTAGCCCAAGCTTCTGCTAATATTTGAGTTTCACCTAATGTAACGTTAGCTATACCACCTCTTATGTTCATCATCATGAAGTTAGCACTTGTGAAAGATTGTGCAAGATTAGCCCAACGAGTCCAACGAGGATTATTATATTTCCATTGATTAAATACAAGACGACGCATCCAATTAGTATATTGGTCATATTGTCTTGCAGAATCTCTTGTTTGATATACAGTTTTAGTTCCTTTAGACTTTCTATTATCTACTTTTAGATTTCGATTACCTAAATTTGTATCGTATAACATTTGATTCTTTAACATTTCTTGACCATAATATAGAAGAAGTCTATTATCTTGAACAGCATTATAATGAGCAGCTTCTCTTATGAATCTTTTAAGCACGTTTTCCCAGTCTCTATTAAGTTGTTCTTGATGATATTTTTCTTTATCTGCTTCAAGTTTAACAACTTGCTTAGTATATTCATCTAATTGTTCATTATATGCATCTATTTGTTCTTGAGTAGCATTTTCAGGAAGTACAGGTTTTGCTGGCATTTTTGTTTTTCCTTTTTTATCTTCTAACATTGTCGTCATGGGCATAGAAGGAATATAATCATTTGCATAATTTATATTCTCATCTAAATCTTTACCTGTATTTACGTCTTCAATCCATCCTACACCTTTAGCAACTTCTTTTAAGTAGAACCTCATATCATGTTCTTCATCTTTAGACATAATAGGCATATAACCACTTTCAAAGAAACGTTTAGCAGATTCCACATGAGCAAAGGATATAAGAAGTTTACTTATTTCTTTTTGAAGTCTTCTTTCATATTCATTTTGTTTTACATCATTTTTATATTTTCCGTCTTTATCTTTGAAGTTTATACCAAGACTTATTCCTTCTTTATGATTAGGATTCTTAAATTCTTCTTTAGCTACAGAGTGAGTTTGTGTAAAACCAGGTTCCCAAGTTCCATCATTGTTATCATTAAGACGACTAACCATCCAAGATTTATTTGGAATCATGGTTCTAGAATAAGGATTATATACATGATTATCTGCATACCATTCTTCAAACGTTCTACCGTCTTCATCAGGTATTTCATTACCAGCAGCATCCTTATTTCCTGATTGTTTTAATCTACGTTCAAATTCTTGATTATAATATTCGCTAGGTTCTGAAACCATATAACCTCTAATAGTTTTTAAAGCTTCTGTTTTAGCTTCATCTATATAAAGAGATTTATTAGTTTTCTTATTCTTCTTAATTCTTGCACTTTGAGATGGAACAGCTTTACCATATATAAACTTATTAGGAATTCTAATTTTCTTTCCATTTTCGTCTTTTACTATTTCGGTATTAACTGCTTCCCAAAGGTTCATATCAACATTGGCAAGTTCTGCAGCATGTTTAGCTATATCGAAATTTTCTTGATCTATTACATAATCTACATTTTCTGAATGAAGTTTTGAATATTTGTTACTCCAAGAGAATTCAATATCTTCTTTTATTTCTCTAAGTTCTCTGTAAAGATTTGCTAATTTATTGAGTTCATCATTACTCATGTCAACCCAATTTATAGTCTTACCTCCACCGTAGTGCTTAGATAAAATTTTATTTATATCTTTAACTTTTTCTACATATTCTTTACTTTTTGCATAACCTTCTTTATAAAGAATCCTATAAAAATCTTTAGTATAAACTTCAGAATTTTCTCCAGCACTATTTATAAGACTTGTTGCAACAGAATCTGCATTTACTCTATCATTATAATCTTTTTGCTCAGCTGCTGTTAGATTTTTCTGTTGTTCTTTATTTAGCTTTCTACCATCTACTTTACCTCTTACATCATATGCTGAACTATTTGTAGCTACAAGTTTTAATATTTGAGAAGCATTAGATGTTCTATTTCCGTTTCTTAAAACTTTAAAAGCTTCATTAACTTTTTCATATGTTTCAGGATTTGGACTAAATATAGCATTTCTTCTAATCCAATCAATAGCTCTTTGATATCTATCGTTATGACTAAGTTCTTCTTGACTAGCTTGAGGAATTCCATATTTATCTCTACGTTCTGCTTCTTTTACAATACGAAGATTTATTTCAAGTTCATCTCTAAAGCCAGCATTTTCTTCTTTTTCGTAATAGCTGTCATATAAATTTTTAATATCTTCTTTATATTTACGAAGTAGTTCTGCTTCTTCCTTTTCAGATGCTGATTTTTCTACAAAAGCGTTTTTAGTCTCATCAAAACGCATGGAAGTAGTTAAACCTTTAATTTCTACATCTATTTCTCTAAGTTTATTTTGTAATGTTTGATCATTAGGAGCACTATTAAGACGACTAACAGCATTTCTCCTCTTATCTTGTAATTCTTTATATTTTGCAAAGAGTTTAGGAGCTTTATTAATCATCTTTTCTTCTAATTCTATTTTTTTAGTATAGAAGGACTTAATAGTATTGATTCCAAATTCGTCTTTCTCATCTCCTTTAAGGGGGAGCTCAACATTATCATTAAGCCATTTATCAAGAGCAAGTTGTGCTCTATTTAATGCTTCATAATCTATAGATCCATTAGTACCTACATGATTTTTT
>ODAI013445609.1_pt1 | contig 10931 bp, 6 predicted proteins | sample 1539321 | NCBI WGS metagenome assembly ODAI01 (sample SAMN02144231, study PRJEB22623) | gut metagenome | biome: sheep rumen | host: Ovis aries | place: New Zealand | reverse complement strand
CCGGTGAGATTGCTGGCTTGAAGGTGCAGCGCATCGTGAATGAACCAACGGCTGCAGCTCTTGCTTACGGTCTTGATAAGGATCAGAGCGACAAGCGCATCGCTGTGTTTGACCTTGGCGGTGGCACATTTGATATTTCGATCCTTGAACTTGGCGATGGCGTGTTTGAGGTTAAGTCAACCAATGGCGACACTCACCTTGGTGGTGATGACTTCGACCAGCGCATTATCAACTGGCTGGCTCAGGAGTTCCAAAACGATGAGGGCATTGACCTTCGCAAGGACCCAATGGCATTGCAGCGCTTGAAAGAGGCTGCCGAGAAGGCTAAGATTGAGCTCTCGAGCTCGATGAGCACCGAGATTAACCTGCCTTACATCATGCCAGTGAATGGAATTCCCAAGCACTTGGTTAAGACTCTGAGCCGTGCTAAGTTTGAGCAACTGTGCGACGACCTTATCCAGAGCACTATCAAGCCATGTGAGCAGGCTCTGCGCGATGCTAATCTCACTCCTGCCGACATTAACGAGGTGATTCTCGTGGGTGGCTCTACACGTATCCCTGCTATCCAGCAGATTGTGGAGCGCTTCTTTGGCAAAGCTCCTTCTAAGGGCGTTAACCCCGATGAGGTAGTTGCCGTGGGTGCAGCAATCCAGGGTGGTGTGCTAAGCGGTGACGTGAAGGACGTGCTGCTGCTCGATGTAGTGCCTCTGAGCGTGGGCATCGAGACTCTGGGTGGCGTGATGACAAAACTCATCGATGCCAACACCACAATCCCAACCCGCAAGAGCCAAGTGTTCTCGACCGCTGCCGACAATCAGCCCAGCGTTGAGATCCATGTGCTGCAAGGTGAGCGTCCAATGGCACGCGACTGCAAGACATTGGGCATGTTCCACCTCGATGGCATCGCTCCTGCACCACGTGGAGTGCCTCAAATTGAGGTTACCTTTGAGGTTGATGCCAATGGTATCATGAACGTGAGCGCCAAGGATAAGGCTACCGGCAAGGAGCAGAGCATCCGAATCGAAGCTTCGAGCGGCCTGAGCGACGCCGAGATCCAGCGCATGAAGGACGAGGCAAGCGCCAACGCCGCTGCCGACGCCAAGGAGAAAGAGCGCATCGACAAGATTAACCAGGCCGACGCGATGATCTTCCAAACCGAGAAGAGCCTGAAGGATCTGGGCGACAAACTTCCTGCCGACAAGAAGGGCCAGATAGAGAGTGCCCTGGGCAAACTCAAGGAGGCTCACAAGAACCAGGATATCGACGCTATCGACGTTGCTACCAAGGAACTTGAGACTGTGTTCCATGAGGCATCGCAGCAGATGTACAACCAGGCTGGTGGCGCACAAGGTGGTCCTCAGCCAGGCGCTGGATTCGATCCTAACGCTGCTGGATTTGGAGGTGCTAACCCAGGCGCCGGCCCACAAGGCGGCAACCAGGGCGGCGACAGCGCTCAAGACGTGCCCTACGAAGAGGTATAACACATTTCACCTACACATCATTGAGCCCCATGACACTTTGCATGCCATGGGACTCATGTTTTTGAAATAATCTATCTGAGTTAGGTGAGTCAAGTGAGTCAAGAGAGTCAATGAGTCAAGAGAGTCAATGAGTCAAGGATTGTCGAGGCGCACCCAATTATCAGGTTTTCCTTCGCTTAAATAAAAAATTATTCGTTTTATTTTGTATTTCACTTGATTTGCAGTAATTTTGCACGCTCAAAAGAAGATACAAAGAAAACAAAAGCAATAAATTAGATTTAAAACAGAGAAATGAACGTTACATTAGACAACACCGGTAACGTGAGCGGTGTGCTCACAATATCGATAGTTGAAGACGATTATCAAGCCGAAGTTAAGAAACAATTGTCGGAACTGGGACGCCGCCGTCCCATCAAGGGATTCCGTCCAGGACATGTGCCTGCAGGTCTGCTTAAGAAATATTATGGTGGACAGGTTACTGCCGAGGTGGTAGACCAGATCGTTAGCCGTGAATTGACCAACTACATCCGTCAAAACAATATCGACCTCCTGGGTGAGCCCATGCTCTCTAAGGACACTAAGGTCGACATGGTTGCCGAGAAAGACTTCTCGTTCAAGTTCGACCTGGGCTTTGCTCCAGAGTTTGACCTGAAGCTCGACAAGCGAGTTAAGGTGCCTTACTATAACATCGAGGTAAGCCAGGATATGGTCGACAAGCAGAATGAGACCTACAAGAAGCGCTTTGGCACTCAGGTGGCTGGCGACATCTCGACCGAGGATGCACTCCTGCGTGGTTCTATGGTTGAGCTCAACGAGGATGGCACCGCTAAGGAAGACGGCATCAACGTTGAGAGAACTATCGTTTCTCCCAAGTATCTCAAGGACGACATGGAGAAGGAGAAGTTCATTGGTCTCAAGGTGGGCGAGGAAATCACTTTCAACCCCCACACCGCGGCTGGTGGCAACATCAACGAGCTGGCTGCTATGCTCGCTGTTGACAAAGACAAGGCCGACGTGAAGAGCAACTTCACCTTCAAGGTAGATGAAATCTTGGTCAACAAGGATGCCGAGATGGGTCAAGACCTCTTCGACAGCGTTCTGGGCAAGGATGTTGTGAAGACCGAGGAAGACTACTTCGCTAAACTCAAGGAAATGCTTGCTGGCCAACTCAAGAACGACAGCAACTACCGTTTCACTATCGATGCCGAGGCTGTTCTCAAGAAGAAGGTGGGCGAGATTGAGCTCCCCGATGAGTTCTTGAAGCGTTACCTCACATCGGTCAACAAGGACGCTACCCCCGAGAAGATTGAGGAGGAGTATCCACGCACTCGCGAGGAGATAGTTTGGCAGCTCATCAAGGAGAAGGTGGCAAAGAACTATGACGTGAAGATTGAGAACGACGACCAGATGCGCTTGGCTCGCATCTATGCCGCTCAGCAGTTCGCACAGTATGGCATTGGCAACGTGCCCGACGAGACACTCGACCGTTATGCTAACGAGTTGCTCCAGAATAAGGACTATGCTGCCGAGATCAATCGCCGCGCATTTGAGGACAAGGTATTTGCTACTATTCGTGACAACGTGTCACTTAACGAGAAGACTGTCACTGTCGACGAGTTCAACAAGCTCTTTGACAAGAACTAATCTTTGACGATAACCCACAAGAAAAGGCTGAATTATTAATGATTCGGCCTTTTTTATGTGAAAAATACTTTAAAAGAACGTTATTATTTTCTTTTTTGGGAAAAAATTACTATCTTTGAAAATAAAATTATAAATATTATCGAAATTATGAACAAAGACTTTAGAATTTTTGCCGTAAACCATTTGGGAATGAATGGATTGACTTTTGATCAAACTGCTCAAGCCATGATTGAGAACAGTTATATCTCTCCCACCATCATCGAGGAGCGCAAGCTCAACGTTGCGCAGATGGATGTTTTCTCTCGACTGATGATGGACCGTATCATCTTCTTGGGTACACAAATCGATGATTATACTGCCAACGTCATTCAGGCGCAGTTGCTGTATCTCGACAGCGCCGACCCGGGCAAGGACGTTTCTATCTACATCAACTCGCCTGGTGGCTCAGTATATGCCGGACTTGGCATCTACGACACCATGCAGTACATCCAGAGCGATGTGACCACCATTTGCACCGGCATGGCGGCATCAATGGCAGCAGTGCTGCTCGTCGCTGGCGAGAAGGGCAAGCGTTATGCCCTCAAGCACAGCCGCGTGATGATCCACCAGCCCATGGGTGGCATCCAGGGCCAGGCTTCGGATATCGAAATCACTGCCCGCGAGATTCAAAAACTCAAGGAAGAGCTCTACAATATCATCTCTACTCATTCAGGACAGCCCTACGACAAGGTGTATGCCGACAGCGACCGCGACTACTGGATGACTTCGAAAGAAGCGCTTGATTACGGCATGATTGACAAGGTGCTCGAAAAGTCGAAATAATCTCCTTGATATGGCTAAAAGAGAAATGATGAGGTGCGACTTTTGTGGTCGCAACCAGCGCGAGGTGGACCTGCTCATTCCGGGGCTTAACGGTTACATCTGCAATGAGTGTGCCGAGAAAGCCAGCGAGATTGCTAAGGAATACCTTAATAAGATAGGCGACTCGATGTTGAGTGAAATCGACATCAAGAGCCTGCCTAAGCCCACCGAAATAAAGGAGTATCTCGACCAGTATGTGATAGGGCAGGACAGTGCCAAGAAATACCTCTCGGTGGCTGTCTACAACCACTACAAGCGTTTGTCGCAGGACAAGGACGATGTCGACATCGAGAAGTCTAACATCATCATCGTGGGACCCACGGGAACCGGTAAGACTCTGCTTGCCAAGACCATTGCCAAGCTGCTCAAGGTGCCATTTGCCATCGTCGACGCCACGGTGCTCACCGAGGCGGGCTATGTGGGCGAGGACATCGAGAGCCTGCTGGTAAGGCTCCTTCAGGCATGTGACTACAATGTCAAGGAGGCCGAGCGGGGCATCGTCTTCATCGACGAGATCGACAAGATTGCGCGCAAGAGCGACAATCCTTCCATCACGCGCGACGTGAGTGGCGAGGGTGTGCAGCAGGGACTGCTCAAGTTGCTCGAGGGCTCGGTGGTCAACGTGCCGCCTCAAGGAGGCCGCAAGCATCCTGAGCAAAAGATGATTCCTGTCGACACCAAGAACATCCTCTTCATCTGCGGTGGAGCATTTGAGGGCATAGAGCGCAAAATCGCTCTGCGCCTCAACACCCATGTGGTGGGATATGGTGCCGGCAATCATGTCTCTAAGACCGACAGGGAGAAGTTGCTGCACTATGTGGCGCCGCAAGACCTGCGCTCCTATGGACTTATTCCCGAGATTATTGGGCGCCTGCCCGTTGTCACTAATCTAGAGCCGCTCGACCGTGATGCCTTGCGACGCATCCTCGTCGAGCCCAAGAACGCCATCGTTAGGCAATATGAGAAACTGCTGGGCATGGATGGCATCAAGTTCTCGGTCAAGGACGACGCGCTCGATTACATCGTCGACAAGGCTATTGAGTACAAACTGGGAGCGCGCGGATTGCGCTCTATTTTCGAGACCATCATGATGGACTTGATGTATAATGCTCCAGCCTCTAAAATGAAAAAATTTGAACTCACTGCCAAGTATGCCCAAGAACAATTAGAGTCATCTAATTTCTCGGCAATCGCTTCAACTATTTGATGAGTTATTGAATTTTTTTTGTGGATTTAAAAAAAATGATTATATTTGTAACAAATTTAAGAAAACCTATATAAAACCAAGAGGTATTTTTAGAATATCCACCAAACCTTAAGACAAATGGCTGATAAAAATCAACTGGTCGCAACGCTGAAGAAGTATTTTGGTTTTGACACCTTTAAGGGTCAACAGGAGCAAATCATGATGAGCCTCATCGATGAGCACGACACCTTTGTGCTGATGCCCACCGGTGGTGGCAAGTCGTTGTGCTACCAGCTGCCCTCTCTGTTGATGGACGGTACAGCTATTGTCATCTCTCCACTCATTTCCTTGATGAAAAACCAGGTCGACGCCATGAGAAACTTCAGCGAAGATGATGGTATAGCTCATTTCTTGAACTCTTCGCTCAACAAGCAAGCTATCGATCAAGTTAAAGAAGACATTCTCGCAGGGAAGACCAAGCTGCTCTATGTGGCTCCCGAGTCGTTGACCAAGGAAGACAATCTTGAGTTCTTCAAGAGCGTGAAAATCTCTTTCTATGCCATCGACGAGGCACATTGCATCTCGGAGTGGGGGCATGACTTTAGGCCTGAATACCGCCGCATCCGTCACTTTATCAATGAAATAGGCGTACGGCCCATTATTGCGCTCACTGCTACCGCTACTTCTAAGGTGCAGCACGATATCCAGAAGAATCTGGGCATCATGGATGCTAATGTCTTCAAGTCGTCGTTCAATCGCACTAATCTCTACTACGAGGTTAGGCCCAAGACTGCCGACGTTGACAAGGACATTATCAAGTATATAAAGTCTATGCCGGGCAAGTCGGGAATTATCTACTGCCTGAGCCGCAAGAAGGTGGAGGAACTCGCAACCACGCTGCGGGTCAACGACATCAAGGCGCTGGCCTATCATGCGGGTATGGACAGCGCTACGCGCTCGGCCAATCAGGACGCTTTCTTGCTCGAGGACGTTGATGTGATTGTTGCTACCATCGCCTTTGGAATGGGTATCGACAAGCCCGATGTGAGGTTTGTCATCCACTACGACATTCCCAAGAGTCTCGAGGGCTACTACCAGGAGACTGGTCGTGCCGGCAGGGACGGAGGCGAGGGACAGTGCATCACCTTCTATGCCCAAAAGGACTTGGAGAAACTCAAGAAATTCATGCAGGGCAAGCCTGTTGCCGAGCAGGAGATAGGCAAGCAGCTGCTTGCCGAGACGGCTTCCTATGCCGAGACCTCGGTGTGCCGCCGCAAGACGCTGCTGCACTACTTTGGCGAGGAGTATCCTCACGACAACTGCCACAACTGCGACAACTGCCTGCATCCACGCAAGCGCATCGAGGCAAGCTCTGAGCTCTGCGATGCTATCGAGACCATCTTGATGCTCAAGGAGAAGTTCAAGGCCGATCATGTGATTGATGTCATGACCGGTGAGGCAACTACCGAGGTGAAGTCTTATCTGCACCACAATCTGGAAGTCTTTGGCTGCCAGAAGGAAAAGTCGCCCAAGTTCCTCAATGCCGTGATCTCGCAAGGCATCATTGCCGGATATCTCGACCGAGACATCGAGAACTATGGCTTGCTCAAGGTCACCAAGAGGGGACGCGAGTTCCTCGAGAATCCTTCCTCGTTCCTCGTGGTAGAAGACCGTGACTTCTCGTCGGTTGAGGAAAGCGAGATGAGAGGGGGCTCGGGAGCGCTCGACAGCGAGCTGTTCAGCATCCTCAAGAGCTTGCGCAAGAAGACGGCTTCTAAGTTGCAGCTGCCACCTTATGTGATCTTCCAGGACCCATCGCTCGAGGCGATGGCAACTACCTATCCCATCACAATGGAGGAGCTTGTCAACATCCCAGGTGTGGGAGCCGGCAAGGCCAAGAGATATGGCGCTGAGTTCTTGGAAATCATCAAGAAGCATGTCGAGGAGAATGAGATTGTCAGGCCCGAAGACATGAGGGTGAGGACCGTTGCCAACAAGAGCAAGCTCAAAATCTCCCTCATTCAGAGCATCGACCGCAAGGTGCCACTGCGCGACCTTGCCGAGTCGAGAGGCTTGGAATTTGACAAGATGCTCGATGAGATTGAGGCGATTGTCTACTCGGGCACGCGCATCAACATCGACTACTACATTCTCGAGGAGATGGACGAGGAGCACATGGAGGACATCTTTGAGTACTTCAAGGAAAGCGACACCGACCGGCTTTCGGTAGCTGTGCAAGAGCTGGGTGACGACTACACCGAGGAAGAAATACGTCTTGTCAGGATTAAGTTCTTGAGCGAAATGGGCAATTAATGCCCATTTTTCTTGTTTATATGGCGCTTTTGCGATGTTTCTTAACGTATTTTAAAATTTAAAATATAATTTCATATCAACATCTACGTTTAAAAAGATATATATTCACCACCCGAATCGGTCATTGGAAGTCATGCCATAACTGGCACAATAGCAGCACCTGTGGGTGACCCGATGTGTGATTTGGGCTCAAAAAAAAGAAGTTGACTTTTTATAATTAGTTATGAAACTAAAATTTTTTGTTTCTGCATCTTTGATTGCAGCTGTTGTATGTGCAGTGTTTGCTGCCGATAAAGACCCAGTGTTGATGAAAATCAATAACAAAGAGGTTAGAGTTTCAGAGTTTGAGTACCTTTACAAGAAAAATCTGGAGCAGCAGGTTAACAAAGAGAGTATTGACGAGTATGTCGATAGGTTTGTAAATTATAAACTCAAGGTGGCCGAGGCCGAGAGATTGGGCTATGACACCTTGCCAAGAATCAAGGACGAGCTCAACGGATACAAGGCCGACATGCTTGCCCCTTACCTTACCGACAACGAACTCAAGGAGAGACTTGTCGTGGAGGCCTATGACCGCATGACCAAGAATGTTGATATCTCACACCTGATGCTTGCAAGAGGCAGGAACAAAGTCGAGAACGATGCGCAAATCGCCAAGATGGACAGCATTCGCAACTGCATCCTCAACGGCGAGAATTTCAACGACCTGGTGATGAAATACTCTATCGACCGCTCTAAGGTGAACAACAAGGGAGAGTATGGATTTATCACCAGCGGCATCTTCCCCTACAAGTTTGAATATGCTGCCTATAACACTCCCATTGGCCAGCTTTCGCAGCCAGTGGTTACCGACTATGGTGTTCACCTCATCAGGGTCAATGGCGTTAAGCCCGATGACGGCCAGGTAGAGGTGGCTCACATCCTCAGGCTCTTCCCCCGTGGAGCCAATCTCACCGATAGTGCTAAGGCTGCCGTGAAGGCTTCTATCGACTCTATCTACAACTGCCTGCTCGCTGGCGAGAAATTTGAGGATCTGGCAACCAAGTATTCTCAAGACCCAGGTTCGGCTAAGAATGGTGGCAAGCTGGCACCATTTGGACGCGGTCGCATGATCAAGCCTTTTGAGGAAGCTGCTTTCACTCTCAAGGACGGTGAGTTGTCTAAGCCCATTGAGACCAACTTTGGTTACCACATCATCAAGAAGATTGCCCACAAGCCTGTGGGAACTCTCGAAGACTGCCGTGCTGCCATTGAGCAGCGCATCAGCTCCGACGAGCGTGGTGCAATGCCCGTTGAGAGCAAGGTGGATCAAATCATGAAAGAGCTCAACCTCAAGAAGAACGATAATCTCAATGAATATCTCCTCAAGGAGCTCACCAAGCATGGTGGTTACGACTCAACCTTTGTGACCGATGTGGTGGCTAAGTCTAATTTCACACTCTTCACCTTCGACAAGAACCAGTCGGTGCCTCTGTCGGAGATGGCAAGAATGCTCAATCCCAAGGCAAAATATGCCACCAGCGAAATCGCTGCTGCCGAGATAGCAGGAAATGTTGACCGCCTGGCAAAAAATAAGGTCGTGAACTATTATAGCGACAACCTTATCGACCTCAACGCCGACTACCGCAACCTCATGAACGAGTATCGTGATGGCACGCTGCTCTTTGAGGTGATGAACAAGGAGGTTTGGAACAAGGCCAAGACTAATGAGGAGGAGCTTGAGGCTCGTTTCCGTGCCAATCCTGGCAAGTACACCTGGGATGCTCCACACTTCAAGGGCATCATGGTTTGCGCCAAGAACGACTCAGTAATGGGCGAGGTCAACAAGGCAATGGCACTGTTGCAGATGCTTCCCGAGGATACTATCACCACTAAGCTCAACAAGCAGTTTGGACGAAACATCAAGATGGTGAGGGTAATCACTAAGAAAGGTGAGAACGAGATGGTCGACCACATTGCCTTTGGCGGCAAACTCGCCGAGTCGAGCTATAAGGGCTATCCCGTTTATGAGAAACTCCTGGGCAAGGTAATCGCACAGCCCGAGGAGATGGCCGATGTCAAGGGCCTGGTATCGTCCGACTATCAAGACGTCCTCGAGCAAGAGTGGATTGATGGACTCCACAAGCGCTACAAGGTCACAATCGACAAGAAAGTGCTGCAACAATTGAAAAAGAAGTATAAGTAGGTCAACACGTTATTATAGATAATAAGCACAACACCGCTTGCATCTCACAGGGCAAGCGGTGTTTTTGTTGAAAGAAAAACCATTAGTTGAAAACTTTATTATAAATCAAAGTGTTTAATTCAGAAATTCTCCTTACCTTTGCACGTTCAATTAAAAAACTAATTCACATTAACTATAAACAATGAATAAGATTGTAAGTAAAGAACGTTTCAGCGAGAATGTTACAAAGCTCGTTGTTGAAGCTCCCCTTATTGCTAAAGCTCGTCGTGCCGGTCACTTTGTGATTGTGCGTTGCGGCGACAAGGGTGAAAGAATTCCATTGACTATTGCCGACAGCGATCCCGCTGCAGGAACCATCACTTTGGTGATTCAAGCTGTGGGCGATTCAACCCGCAAAATCTGTGCTCTTGAGCCAGGTGAGTGCTTGACCGACGTGGTGGGTCCTCTGGGCCAGGCCACTCGCATCGAGAACTACGGCACTGTGTTGTGCTGTGGTGGTGGCGTGGGCGTGGCTCCACTGCTTCCCATTATCAAGGCGATGAAGGCCGCAGGCAACCGCGTGGTAAGCGTGCTGGCAGGTCGCACCAAGGACTTGATCATCCTTGAGGATGAGGTTCGTGCCTCGAGCGACGATGTGATTATCATGACCGACGACGGCAGCTACGGCAACAAGGGCCTTGTTACTGCCGGTGTTGAGGAGGTTATCAAGCGTGAGAAGGTCGACAAGGTTGTCACCATTGGTCCCGCTATCATGATGAAGTTTGTGTCGCTGCTCACCAAGAAGTATGAGGTGCCCACCGAGGCATCGCTCAACGCTATCATGGTCGATGGCACTGGCATGTGCGGTGCTTGCCGCGTGAGCGTGGGTGGCAAGACCCGCTTCGTGTGTGTTGAGGGTCCTGAGTTCGACGCTCATGAGATTGACTTCGACGAGTTGTTAATGCGCTTGAAAATGTAAGATAAGAGATTGGCTCTGGCCGTAGTTTAAAGTTCATTGTTTAGATATTGATGATGACATCTTTACTGCTCAACTTAAAACTATTCTACTATTTTACTACTTTACTGTTCAACTAAAATAACAAGAAATAAATGGAAAACTATAACGAATCTCGCAACGAGGCTTGGCGTGAAGAGTTGCGCAAGTCTAAAACCGCTAAAGAGAGAAACAATATCGCTCGAGTTGAGATGCCACAGCTCGATCCTGCCTACCGCATCACTTGCAACGAGGAGGTGAATCAGGGTATCAATGCCGAGCAGGCTG
>ODAI013604091.1_pt1 | contig 10933 bp, 8 predicted proteins | sample 1539321 | NCBI WGS metagenome assembly ODAI01 (sample SAMN02144231, study PRJEB22623) | gut metagenome | biome: sheep rumen | host: Ovis aries | place: New Zealand | reverse complement strand
GTGGCCGATTCCATCGAGCGCGTCCGCAGCGCCGCCCCAGCCAAGGGCCAGCCTCCGGTACCAGCCCCCGAAAAACCGGCGTCTAAAGTGGAAGAAGCGCCTGCAGAGGAAGCCGTTCCGCTATCCGACCAAGTGATCGCCTATGCCCGTACTTTTATTGGAACGCCCTATAAATTAGGTGCTTCCGGGCCATCCAAGTTCGACTGTTCCGGATTCACCCGCTATGTATTCAAGAAGTTCGGATATAACCTTACCCAGTATTCCGGCGCCCAGTTCCGGGAAGGCCGGGAAGTGGCCGGCTACGCAGACCTGCAGAAGGGAGACCTGGTCTTTTTCGGCCAGCGGGGCCGAGTGCGCAACATCGGCCATGTGGGCATTGTGGTATCGGTAGATGAGGAAAAGGGCAGTTTCACCTTTATCCATGCGTCCGTGTCCAACGGCGTAGTGGAGCAAACCTCCAGCCACCCCTACTTCATGATGCGCTACATGGGTGCCCGGCGGATTCTCCCGGACGAGCCCCGGCGATAAAAGCCTTCCGCCCTTGCAGTTCCCCTTTTTTTGCGTATATTTGCAGTCCGTTCGACGGGGGTGTTTTGGTTTTGACAGCGTTGATGTCGGACAGTAAGCATGCCGGGCGTGGGAATTTGGCCCGTAAATCCCAGGTTCCAAAAAATCAGTTGCCAACAACAACTACGCACTCGCTGCTTAATTAGCCAAGCTAATTAACTTAATCCGCTGCGCCAAGGCTGCGCAGCCGACGAGTATCCCTCGGACGTTCCGCCCTGTATCGTCCGGTCCAGGGGTATCATCCAGACAGGGACGCTCCGGCAGACGCCTTTAAAACCGGCTAAGACTCAAAGGCTAAGGCCCGTGTCGCCCGCCTTCCGGCAGCACGTGCACGAAAACCAAAGGACGGATAAGCATGTAGAAAGCTGCCTGGTGCGGCGTTTGGACAAGGGTTCGAGTCCCTTCACCTCCACCAAAACCCTCAACAGAAAAACTTCCGTTGAGGGTTTTATGTTTAGTAGTGTACTATGCCTCATCTGGGTGAAATCATCTCGCTTGTGGTCGCCGTCTCCTGGACGGTAACGGCCCTTTTTGCCGACAAGGCCAGCCATCGGATCGGGTCCATGACCGCCAACGTATTCCGGCTGGTGCTGGCTTCTCTTTTTCTGGGCATCCTCCTGTGGATCACGATCGGCCATCCGTACCCCGTGTATGCCGGCGGAAAGGCCTGGGGCTATCTGGCCCTGTCTGCCCTGGTGGGGTATGTGTTCGGCGATTACTGCCTGTTTAACAGCTATCTCTGGATCGGAGCCCGGTTCGGCCAACTGTTCATGACCCTGGCTCCCCCGATGGCTGCCATCGCCGGCTGGGCCCTTTTGGGCGAGACACTGTCTTGGAAGTCGGCATTAGCCATGCTGGTGACACTGAGCGGTATAGCCATCTCCATCTTAAGCAAGGATGAAGGCAACCACGTCAAGCTTGCCCTACCCCTCAAAGGTGTCCTGCTGGGCCTGGGAGCCGGCTTGGGACAGGGCGTCGGCCTGGTGCTGAGCAAAATGGGCATGAACTATTATGCCCAGGATATTCCCGCCTCTGCGGCACAGCAGATGCAGGACATGCTTCCCTTCGCCTCCACCATGATCCGGGCCATTGTCGGCGGCGCCGGTTTCCTGCTGCTGATGGCCCTGCACAAAGAACTTCCCCTGCTGAAAAAGGCCGCCCATGACCCCGTCGGCATGCGCTATGCCCTGATTATGACACTGTTCGGCCCGGTATTCGGCGTATCCCTCTCGCTGATGGCCGTCCAGTACACCAATGCCGGTATCGCCTCCACGCTGATGGCGCTCACCCCTGTCCTGATTCTGATTCCCTATGCCTTTATCTACAAGCAGAAAATCAAAGGCCGGGAACTGCTGGGAGTAGCCGTGAGCATGCTGGGCGTCGCCCTGTTTTTCCTGTTGTAAACGAACCGCTTCCCCATGCCCATCCACACCGAAAACACAGAAAAAGGGAGGACTTCCCCCAATAAGCCCGGCGGCTGGCTAGCCCTGAGCCCGCTGCTGGTATTCCTCCTGGTGTATCTCGTCACTTCCCTGATTGCCAAAGACTTTTATAAAGTACCGGTAACTGCGGCCTTTATCATTGCGTCGGCCTATGCCCTGCTGATTACCAAAGGGGTGGACAAAACCGACGACAAACTCTCCATCTTTTCGGAAGGCGCCGGCAACAAGAACCTGCTCTTGATGATCTGGATCTTTGTCCTGGCAGGGGCTTTTGCCGCAACGGCCCGGGAGATCGGCGCCATTGACGCCACGGTCAACGCCACCCTCCGCATCCTGCCCGGCAAACTTATCTATGCCGGCCTGTTCCTGGCCGCCTGCTTCATCTCCATGGCTATAGGCACGTCGGTGGGCACCGTAGTGGCCCTCGTCCCCATCGCTACCGGAATTGCCGCACAGACGGGGATTGGCATTCCGTTCATCACCGGTGTCGTGGTGGGCGGCGCTTTCTTCGGAGACAACCTTTCCTTTATCTCCGACACCACCGTCGCGGCCACCAAGAGCCAGGGCTGCTCCATGCGGGACAAGTTCCGCGTCAACCTCTGGATCGCCGCTCCTGCCGCCGTAGGAGCCGCCATCCTGTATATCGTGATGGGATTCCAGGTGAACGCATTGCCGCCCGTGCAGCCGATCCAATGGCTGGGACTGATTCCCTACCTGCTCGTTATCGGGCTGGCGCTTGCCGGCATGAACGTAGTCACCGTCCTGGCGCTGGGGATCGGCGTGAACGGCGTCATCGGCTGGATCACCGGTGCCTATGACTTCGTGGGTTGGATGGCTTCCATCGGCTCCGGAATCGGATCCATGGGAGAACTGATTATCGTTTCCCTGCTTGCGGGCGGCATGCTGGAACTCATCCGCTACAACGGCGGCATGGAATTCATCATGAACGGACTCACCCGGCATATCGGCGGAAAAAGGGCCGCCGGATTCACGATCGCCGCCCTGGTCTCCCTGGTGAACGTGTGCACCGCCAACAATACCATCGCCATCATCACCACGGGTCCCCTGGCCAAGGATATCACCTCCCGTTTCGGCCTGGACCCGCGCAAAACGGCATCTATCCTGGACACGTTTTCCTGCTTTGTCCAGGGGCTGCTCCCCTATGGGGCGCAGATGCTGATGGCCAGCGGCCTGGCAGGGGTGTCATCGGCGGCCATCATCGGCCACCTGTATTACCCTTTCGCCCTGGGAATCGTGGCGGTCCTGTCCATCCTCTTCCGCTTCCCCAGGAAGTATTCATAGCCACACGACCAGTTTCCTGTCCAGGGCAATGCGCTTTACGCCGCCCCGCGCCCCTGAAATGAGGTAGGCGGGAAGGAATTCCCGGTCGATCAGGCCGCCCAGGCTTTCCCCCACCCGGGATGCGGCGACGCTGAGTTCGCGGCTTCCCTCCTCCAGCACCCGGTCCACACAGCGGGCTATATCCTCTTTACTGTCCAAGCGGCTCAGGCGGCCGTAATAGGCCTGCAGCTCCTCCCTATACTGGTTCAGCTGCCGGAAGCATATGCCCTCGGGATGGTTCAGGAAAAGCAGGAACACGGCTTTGGTCATGGGCCTCATCCGGATTTCCCGCCCACGGCGGCTTCCCAGGTAAATCCGGTAGTCTTTGCTCACCACCAGCGGCGGCGCCCCGGCATCCTGCAGGTTCACCTCCAGCTTTTCCCGGGCCTGCCGGATTAGGGCGAGCAGCTGCGATGCCTCCACCCCCTCTACCAGAGAGCCGTATCCGGCCTCCGGTTCTTCCAAGGCGCCGTTTGACAAGCACGCCAGAAAAAGCAGCGCTTCCCATCCCGCCTCAAATCTGCAACCCTGATTGAACATATCTGAAAATAAAGGACAATTATAGGACTTTTCAAATCTATCTAAACAGATGGATAAAATTCACCGGCCCTTCGCAATCCCTGCGTAGGACCGGCTACTTAACCTAAACTTAAACTATGAAAAACTTCACGTCAAAAATAGCAAGAATATAATTAAATAGCAAATTATATGTGACGAATTTTTGCATATTTCAGCAACAGCAGTTTTTCCCCATAGGCGTCAAAAGCAATCCGGGCCTTCAATTCCGGGACTTGACCCGTTATTTCAAGGACTTTTCCTACCCCAAACCGATTGTGCTCAATCCGGTCTCCCACCCGGAAACTGGACATGGGATCCGGGACAAAATCCGGCGTTTCCGGCGGCTTGGGCCGGGCAGCCAGTTCCGCCTTGATTTCGGATGCGGTCTTGGGACGGGGCCTGTCCGGCTGCTCGTCGCGGCTTCGCCAGCTGAAACCTTCCCGGGGGCGCTCCGGCTCCTGGCGCCTGCCCCAGGAGGAACCACCGCCGAAGGAGCGGCCGAAACGGAAAGGCGACTCCTCCTGTTCCTGTCGGGCTTCGAAGTCCTCTTTCCGGAGCGGGTTTTCCAGGTATTGGGGTGCAATCTCCCTGAGGAACCGGCTGGGGGCGTTGGACTCGTGTTTGCCGTTTCGCATGCGGGTTTCGGCAAAAGAGAGTGTCACGCTGCGCATGGCCCGGGTAATGGCCACATAAAACAGCCGCCGCTCCTCTTCCAGTTCCGGTCCGGTGAGCATCCAGCCGCCCGAAGGGAACAGGTTCTCTTCCATTCCGGCCACGAACACGTAGGGGAATTCCAGACCCTTGGCCGAATGGACTGTCATCAAGGCCACTTTATTGCTGGTCTGGTCTTCGTCCACATCTGCGTTGGACAGCAAGGAGATGTTTTCCAGGAAATCGCCCAGGCCGATGACGGGAAGCTCCGATGCGGGCACCAGCGAAGCGTCCTCCACCGCCCCGTCTTCCACCAGGGCGTTCAGGTAGTCTCCATGCCGGTCTTCCACATAGGCTTTTACGCTGTTGAGCAGTTCCTCCACATTCTGGAAGCGGGACTGCCCTTCTACGGAATTGTCGGCCTTGAAAAACAGGTATATACCGCTATCCCCGGCCAGGGAACGCGCCACGTCGTAGGCATCTCCCTGCCGGGCCTCTGCGGCGGCCTTGTCCATCATGTCGCAGAAGGCGCGGATCTTGGACACGGCCGCAGGGCGCAGGCCGAACACCTCCAGGGCCTCCCGGTAAGCGGCCCGGAAAAGGGAGGTTCCGCCTTCCTGCGCCGCTTTGGAGAGCGCCTGAAGGGACGTGTCTCCGATACCCCGGGCAGGTTTATTCACGATGCGCCGGAACGCTTCGTCGTCGTTCAGGTTCACGGCCAGCTTGAAATAGGCCATCACGTCTTTCACCTCCGCCCGCTCGAAGAAAGAGTTGCCGGAATAGATCAGATACGGGATATTACGCCGCCTGAGCTGCTCTTCCAGGGCGCGCGACTGGGAGTTGGTGCGGTACAGGATGGCAAAGTCGGCATATTCCGCCTGGGCCGAATGCATGCGGTTCAGGATGGCCGATGCGATCTGCTGCGCTTCTTCCTGCTCCGAGAAAGACCGGATGATCCGGATCCGCTCTCCGGGATCCCCCATGGAGACGCAGTTTTTAGGAATGCGGCCCTCGTTTTTGGCGATGAGGGTATTGGCGGCGTTCACGATATTCTGGGTGGAACGGTAATTCCGCTCCAGCCGGAAGATCCGGGCCTGGGGAAAATCTTTCTGGAAATTGAGGATATTCTGGATCTGGGCGCCGCGGAAACCGTAGATGGACTGGGAATCGTCCCCCACCACGCAGATGTTCCTGTGCGTGGCGGCCAGCTTCCGGAGAATGTAATACTGGGCCATGTTGGTATCCTGATACTCGTCCACCAGGATATGGCAGAACCGTCCGGAAATGGCTTCCAGCGCCTCCCGGCTGTTTTTCAGGAGGATGTTCATGTACAGCAGGATATCGTCGAAGTCCATGACCCCCGACTGCCGGCACACCTGACAATACAGGGAGTAGATGCGGTAAATCTCCGGTTTCTTGTGGATCCGGTCTTCGTCCCGGTACCCGCCCGCCCCATTCTGGTAAGGCGTGGGCGTGACCAAGTCGTTCTTGGCTTTGGAAATGCGGGAGAACACCTCCTTGGGTTTATACAGTTTTTCGTCCAGTCCCAGCTGCTTGATGCAGTTTTTGACGGCGCTCACCGAATCGGTGGTGTCGTAAATGGTAAAGGTGGGAGGAAAGCCGATGACACCGGCAAACTCCCGCAGGAAACGGATAAAGACCGAGTGGAACGTCCCCATCTGGATGCGCCGGGCCTGCCGCTCCCCCACCATCCGGGCAATCCTTTCCTTCATCTCGCCGGCCGCCTTCTTCGTAAAAGTAAGGGCCAGAATCTGATGGGGCTCCACGCCCTGTTGGATCAGGTAGGCGATGCGGGAAGTGAGCACACGGGTTTTACCGGAACCTGCCCCGGCGACAATGAGCATGGGCCCTTCAGTGCATTCAACGGCTTTTTTCTGTTCGGGGTTCAAATCTTTCAGAATCTCCATATCTAGCGTCACATTTATGACGCGAAATTAGTAAAAAATTCGTAACTTCGCGCGGTATTTTAAGCAAATACACAAAACTACTATTATAATGTCTAACAATCTCGATTTGAAAAAGGGCCTGAACATTCCTATTAAGGGTGAAGCGGCCCGGGAAGTCATCAAAACCGTGAGCGCCGACATAGTAGCTGTAAAGCCCACCGACTTCAACGGCCTGGTTCCCAGGCTGCTGGTCAAGGAGGGAGACAGCGTGCTGGCCGGTTCCCCGGTGATGGCCGACAAAATGCGTCCCGAGATCCTGTTCACCGCTCCCGTAAGCGGAACGGTGGCCCAGATCATCCGGGGCGAAAAGAGAAAATTGCTGGCCGTCCTTGTCAAGGCCGACGGAAAACAGGAGAGCGTAGACTTCGGTGCCAAGGCTCCCGCCACCGCGGACCAGGCCAAGGACCTCCTCCTCAAGACCGGCCTCTGGGGCTCGCTCATCCAGCGCCCCTACGGCATCCTGGCCAACCCGGAGGTTACGCCCAAGGCAATTTTTGTTTCTTCCTTCAGCACGGCTCCGCTCGCAGCGGACACGGATTTCACTTTGGGTGACAGCCTCCTGGACATCCAGGCCGGCGTGAACGCCCTCGGGAAAATCGCTCCCGTGCATTTCTCTGTGCGCAAGGAATCCTATTCCAGCACGCCTTTCCACAAGGTAGAGAACGTGGTTTCCCACCTGGTAAGCGGCAAGCACCCCGCCGGCAACGTCGGCGTACAGATCAGCCATATCGCCCCCATCCAGAAGGGTGAGACGGTATGGACCGTGTCCCCGATGCTGGTGGCCGCCATCGGCCATGTCGTGAACACCGGCAAACTGGATCTCAGCCGCAAGGTGGCCGTCACCGGCCCCGCCGCAGAGAAACCCGCTTATGTATGCGCCCTCCCGGGTACGCCCGTCAAAGACATCGTGGATGTCAAGGGCGATGTCCGCGTGATCGGCGGCAATGTGCTCACCGGCGAAAACCTGGGTGCAGACGGTTACCTGGGCTTCTTCGACGACCAGATCACCCTTCTGCGCGAAGGCCGCGAACGGGAATGGTTCGGCTGGGCCAAGCCCTTCCGTCCCAAGGTGTACAGCTCTTCCTGGTGCTACTTCTCCTGGCTCACCCCCGGCAAGCAGTACGACATGGACACCAACCTGCACGGCGGTCCCCGCGCTTTCGTGGAAACCAAATGCTTCGAGGATGTCACCCCCATGGACATCTATCCCATCTATCTGATCAAAGCCTGCCTCGCCGGCGACATCGAGAAAATGGAGAAATTCGGCATCTATGAGGTTCTCCCGGAAGACCTTGCCCTTTGCGACTACGTAGATCCTTCCAAAAACGAGATCCAGGCCATTATCCAAAAGGGTATAGACCTGATGATTAAAGAAATGGCATAAGATATGGCAGACGAGAAGAAAAAACCCTGGTGGTATTCCACCTATGACGCTTTCGACACTTTCCTCCGTGTTCCCGGCACCGTAACGGCCAAGGGCGCTCACGTGCGCGACGGTATCGACCTCAAGCGTGTGATGATCATGGTTGTGATCGCGCTGGTTCCCGCTGCCCTGTTCGGCATGTACAATGTGGGTCTCCAGACTTCTACTTTATATGGCCTCGGCTGGGGCTTCTGGCGGATGTTCTTCTACGGACTCCTCAGGATGCTTCCCCTGTTCGTGGTTTCCTATGTAGTTGGCCTCGCCATCGAATTCGCCAGTTCCCAGATCCGCGGTGAAGAAGTGAACGAAGGTTACCTGGTAACCGGTTTCCTGATTCCCCTGATCGTCCCGGTGGACGTTCCCCTGTGGATGCTCGCCCTGGCCGTCGCATTCTCCGTCATTTTCGTGAAGGAAGTGTTCGGCGGCACCGGCATGAACATCTGGAACCCCGCCCTTGTGGCCCGTGCCTTCCTGTTCTTCTCCTATCCGTCCAGCATGTCCGGCTCCAGCGTATGGGTCTCCAAGACCTGGGCAGGCATCCCCGACGTGGATGCCGTCTCCGCAGCCACTCCGCTGGCCATCGCCCACGACGGCGCCTTCGACGCCGCCACCGGTGCTGTGGGCCAGTACTCGTTCATGGACATGTTCTGGGGCTTCATCCCCGGCTCTACCGGTGAAACTTCCGTCGTGGCCATCCTCATCGGCGCACTCATTCTGGTGTGGACCGGCGTGGCCTCCTGGAAAATCATGTGCAGCTCCATCGTGGGCGGTCTGCTGGTGGGCTGGCTGGGCCAGGTCGCCGGTGCAACCGCTCTCCCCTGCTACTACCAGCTGGTGATGGGTGGCTTCCTGTTCGGTTCCGTCTTCATGGCCACCGACCCTGTCACCGCAGCCCAGACCGAAACCGGCAAATGGATTTACGGCTTCCTGGTGGGTGCACTCGCCGTGGTGGTCCGCCTGTGGAACCCCGGCTACATGGAGGGCATGATGCTCGCCATCCTGTTCATGAACACCATGGCTCCGCTGATCGACCACTGCGTCGTGTCCGTGCACACCAGCCGCCGGGCCAAGAAAGCCCTCAACGCCTAAAGGAATTGCGCTATGAATACCAATAATAATCTGTATACAGTTATCTACACCACCGTTATCGTGGTGCTCGTAGCAGCGCTCCTTGCATTCGTGTCCCAAAGCCTCAAGGGCAAGCAGGACGCCAATGAAAAGGCCGACACCATCTCCCAGATGCTCACCGCCGCCCAGTTGGGCACCAAGGCGGAATTCCAGAAGATGGGCAACGCTGCCGTCCTGGCCAAATACGCCGAGGAAATCGGCCAGGCCTTCACCGTGGACCTCAGCGGCAACAAGGTGGCAGACCTTCCCCTGGACCAGGTTTACAGCCCTAAACAGCTGAAACGCCAGAACTACAACATCAAAGGCGGCGCCAACAAGACCGGTGAGCCGGAACTTCCCGTGTTCATCTTCAAGGACGGCACCACCGTGGTTCCCATCTACGGTGCCGGTCTGTGGGGTCCCGTCTGGGGCTACATCGCCTTCGAGAAAGGCTCCGACATCATCAAAGGCGCCTACTTCGACCACGAGTCGGAAACCGCCGGTCTGGGTGCCAAGATCAAGGACGACCCTGACTTCCAGGCCGAATTCGCAGGCGAAAAGGCCGATTTCTCTTCCGCCAACGTCTTCGAGATCGTAAAGGGCGGCGCCCCCAAGGACGCCACCGGGAAGTCCGTACTGGACAACAAGATCGACGCCATTACCGGCGCAACCATGACCTCCCAGGGTCTGGACGCCGCCATCGACACCTGGCTGGCTGCCTATGCCAAGTACTTCCAGGGCGCCAACGTCCCGGCCAAGAACAAGTGCATGTGCGGAGCGGCATGTCCCTGCGGAGATGCCTGCGAATGCGACTGCCACTGCCACCCCGGACAAACCCGGTGCGAATGCCCGGATTGCCCCTGCGAGGCATGCCGTACTAAAAATATGGAGATGTAAGCTATGAACGCAAAACTGAAAGAAACCATTCTGAACCCGATTTTCAAGGGCAACCCCATTACCGTCCTGGTGCTGGGTATCTGTTCTTCCCTCGCGGTTACCGTAACCCTTAAGGGTGCGCTGGTCATGGCCCTTTCCGTGATTGTGGTCACGGGTATCTCCAGCCTCATCCTGTCCCTGCTCCGCAATACCATTCCGGGCCGGGTCCGTATCATTGTCCAGCTGGTGGTCGTCGCCATGATGGTGATTCTGGTAGACCAGATCCTCAAGAGCTTCGAAGCCACCTACGCCATCGACAAACAGCTGTCCGTGTACATCGGCCTCATCATCACCAACTGTATCGTGATGGGCCGCATCGAGGCTTTCGCCCTGGGCAACAAGCCCTGGCCCAGCTTCCTGGACGGCGTGGCCAACGGTGCCGGCTACGGCATGATCCTTCTCATCGTCGCCTTCTTCCGCGAGCTTCTGGGCAGCGGAACCCTGTTCGGCATCGATATCCTGAACCGCTTCGGCTATGTTCCCAACAACCTGGTCATCCTGCCTCCGTTCGCCCTCATCCTCCTGGGATGCATCGTATGGGTGCAGCGCAGCATCCAGAAAGACCTTCAGGAAAAGTAAACTGTGACGCCTTATGGAATATCTTAGCTTATTCGTCAAGTCCATCTTCGTGGACAACATGATCTTCGCTTACTTCCTGGGAATGTGCTCATTCCTGGCCGTATCGAAGAATGTGAAGACAGCTGCAGGCCTGGGTGTCGCGGTTATCTTCGTACTGCTGGTGACCCTTCCCATCAACTATCTGCTCAACACTTATGTACTGGCCCCCGACGCCCTCGTCGAAGGCGTAGACCTGAGCTTCCTCAGCTTCATCGTCTTCATCGCCGTCATCGCGGCCATCGTCCAGATTGTGGAGATGGTAGTGGAGAAGTTCTCCCCCGAACTGTATTCGGCCCTGGGTATCTTCCTGCCGCTGATTGCCG
>ODAI011003512.1_pt1 | contig 10933 bp, 8 predicted proteins | sample 1539321 | NCBI WGS metagenome assembly ODAI01 (sample SAMN02144231, study PRJEB22623) | gut metagenome | biome: sheep rumen | host: Ovis aries | place: New Zealand | reverse complement strand
GTTATGACTTCTTTCTGATTTGTACCTTCATTGGTGCATTGAAGTTCATCTTGTCGCCCTTTGGAAGGAGGATGTCGATGCGGTTGCGCAGACGTGGACCCATCTTGTCCATAACTTTCCAAACACCATTAATCAGTGTATTGGCACATTCAATGATAACTTCGTCGCCCATTTTCACTCCCAGTTTCTGGAACATGTCGTGTGATAGGGCAATCCATTTAATCTCGTAGTTACGAAGCTTGTTGTTGTCTATTCTCGAGCCGCTGGCAGTTACCCAACCTGCGCCTCCCATGCCGGGGTGATACTTTGTAGCTGTCACAGTTACTTGGCCACTTGCAGAGATTGAACAGATTAACAACACTAATAAAAATAAAGCTTTACGCATAAAAAATAATTTGGTTAATAACTAGCTAATCGGACTAGTATCCTAAATTTAGGCGACGTTAAAACGCCCGAAAAGCGGTGCAAAGTTAGGTATTTTTTTTCAAACTACCAAATTGTGCAGATAATGCATTGATTAATAAGTAGTTATAAATGTATAAATAATCGCATATTTATTGAGATTGGTAGGGGCAAGATAAGTTTATAAGGACAATGTGGGGAGTGAATAATGATTGTGTTGAGTGGTTGGATTGTTTAGTTGCAAAGTGATGGTAAAAATATAAGGTTTTGTTTTTCGGTTGGAAAAAATAGTTGTATATTTGCGGTGTTAAAAAAGTTTTTATATGGATGATCAAATAAAAAAACGATTGGAGAACGATGAAAGTGGCTTGCTTACCTATGAGTATATTGCCAACAACATCAATAATGCCGATTTTCCTCAGGAGATAGATCAACTTGTTGACAAGATAATAGAGGTTGATCGCACGGGACAATTTGTGGTTAGCACAGCACGTTACCTTAACGCTATTGATAAGGAATGCTATGCCAATCAAATTGACCGCTTGATAAAAGCTGCTATCACTGTTGACCGTGAACGTGCTTATCTTGGTGTCCTCGCCGCGTCGATATGGGGTGACGACTTCAAGGATAGAGCCACGTCGCTCATAGCAAGTGACGACAATTTCCGCCGCATCTACAAGCGCTTGTATCCTAGGGGAATTTGAAAACAAAAAAAAGATTTATTTAGTTATGAAATATTTTCGAATTAGTGGCATTGCAGCCATTGTAGCTGTTGTGGTGTTGAGCGTTGTGGCTGTTAGTGTCAAAGCTAATACTCGTGACGACGATAACACCAGTGCCGAGAAAAAACAAGTTGCTATGGCCCAGGATTTTAGCAAAAACACTCGTGTGTTGCTCGAGACCACCTTTGGTGAAATAGAGATAGTATTGTATGATGAGACACCTCAGCATCGTGACAATTTTGTTAAGTTGGTAAACGATGGCACCTATAACGGAGTGCTGTTTCACCGTGTTATAAAAGACTTCATGATTCAGACTGGTGATCCCGACTCAAAAAATGCTACTATTGATGCGTTGTTGGGTGGTGGAGGACCAGGCTATGATTTGCCAGCCGAGATTGTTTATCCAAAGTATTTCCACAAAAGGGGAGCTCTTGCTGCAGCTCGTCAGGGCGACGAGGTGAATCCAGAGCGCAAAAGTTCTGGTTCGCAGTTTTATATCGTTACTGGTCGCCGATTCTCGGAGTATCAGTTGGAGAATATGAAAGAGCGCATTATTAATCAAGAGAAAAGCAAGATTTTCAACGAATTAGCCTTGCAGCGTCAAGCTGATATCGAGGCATTGCGTGCGATGGGTGACGAGATGGCTTTAAAGGGTCTTCAAGGTATGCTTGCTTCGGAAGCTGAGAAAATCTATAATGAACTTCATAAAGACAATCCTGTGACCTTCACCGATGAGCAGGTAGCAGCTTACAGTACCATCGGCGGCACACCTCACTTGGATGGGCAGTACACTGTGTTTGGCGAAGTAGTGAAAGGTATGGATGTTGTTGACAAGATTCAAAATGTGACAACCGGCAAGGCCGACCGTCCTGTTGACGATGTGAAAATCATCAGTGCCAAGGTGATAAAATGACACGATGATACAGTTCAGCACTCACCAGCTCAGTAATGGGCTAAGATTGATTCACCACTACGATGCAACAACAAGCATGGTAGCGGTGAACCTTTTATATGATGTGGGATCGAGTGATGAGAATCCAGCAAAGACTGGGCTCGCGCACCTGATGGAGCATCTCATGTTCTCGGGCACTAAGCACGTGAGCAAATATGATGATATGTTGCAGCGTGCCGGTGGCGATAGCAATGCTTGGACTAACATTGATGTTACCAACTATTATGATGTGTTGCCTGCCATTAACCTAGAGACAGCGCTTTGGTTAGAGAGCGAGCGACTAGTCAACCTCAATCTCACCGAGGAGAACATTGAGGTGCAAAAGAGCGTGGTAATAGAGGAGTTCAAGCAGCGATATTTGAATCAGCCTTATGGAGACATACTCCACTTGACACATGGGCAAGCCTTTAAGCTTCATCCTTATCGCTGGCCCACTATTGGCCTTGACATCGACACGATTCAGACCTTCGTAAGAGATGACATAAAGAAATTTCATGACAGGTTTTACCAAGTGAACAACTTGGTGATGTGCGTGTCGGGAAATGTGGATTTCGAGACTACAGTATCTCTAGTTGAGAAATGGTTTGGAGACATAGATGGTGCACCAACTTTGAAGCGAGAGTTACCTGAAGAGCCCTTGCAGAGTGGACCTCGATTCATGGCGCACCACAGTGATGTTCCCAGCAACATGATATTTCGCACCTACCACATGTGCAGCCGCACAAGCCCCGACTATCAAGCAACCGACCTGATAAGCGATATATTGGGCAACGGCATGTCGTCAAGATTCTATCAGCAGTTGATATTAGGGACCGATATGTTTGCCGACATCGACGCGTCGGTATTAGGCTCTCGAGACCCTGGATTGTTTTATGTTAGAGCTCGTTTGGCCAATGGTGTAGATTTTGATAAGGCCAACCGCGCCATTGACGGAGTGTTGCAGCAACTTGTGGATGAAGGTACCACTCAGCACGAGATTGATAAGTGCGTGAATAAGTATTTGTCGAACAAGCTTTTTGAGAATGTGGGTTATGCCGAGAAAGCTGTCTCATTGTGTGGTCACGAGCTGTTGTGGGGTGCTGACGGAATCAACCGAGAGAACGAGATATATCGTGCTCTGACGCCATCGAAAATTAGCGAAGTCACATCTCGGCTCTTTGAGGCAAACAACTGCTCAACCATCTATTATGGTCCAGATGCATAATTGTATTTGGTTTTAGAGTAGTGCTTAGAAAAGCATTTGTTATATCCCTTTTTGGCTAAAAAATGAGTATTTGATGAAAAAAATGCTCGTTTTTTTTCGCTATATTATAAAAAAGCAGTATTTTTGGAGTTAAATTTAAATTTTAGGTTGAATTTACCTTTTAAAAAATGTTTGTTATGGTAACGCGTGAAATGTCGGAATCGATGGAAAACATTGAGAAAGACGTAACTCTAAATGCTGAGACTGAGGCTGTAAATGCCGCAGAGACAGTTGAAAACGAAAACAAGTCTACCGAGGAAAAAACCGAAGTAGCAGTAGAGAATCAAGTTGAAAACCAAGAGGAAACTCCCGAGGTTAAAGAGGAACCTGTAGCCGAGGAACCTAAGGTTGAGGAATCTGTAGCCGAGGCACCTAAAGTTGAGGAGCCTGTAGCTGAGGAACCAAGAGCCGAGGAGCCTGAAGCCGAGGAACCTGAAACCGAGTTGCCGGAACTTGAGAAAGTGGATTATACATCACTTGACAAACCCGGATTAGTGAGTGAACTTGAAAAACTGCTAACATTCCCAGTAGAAAGTGTTAAAGATCGAGTAGCTCAAATTAAAGCCGCATTCTTTGCCTTGCGCAAGGAGGAAATCGCAGCCGAGAAAGCTGCATTCCTTGAAAAAGGCAATGAGGAATCGGCATTTGCTCCAATTGAAGATGAAGTGGAGCAGAAGATAAAAGAGCTTCTTGGAGAGTTTAAAGAAAAGCGTGCCGAGTTCAATGCCGAGCAAGATGCTGCTAGGCAAGAGAACCTTGAGAAGAAGCTCAAAATAATAGAGGAGATAAACACTATCTCTCAAGACACTGATAATATTAACCGTCAGTTCTCACATGTTCAGCAGCTTCAGCAGGAGTTCAAAGCTATTGGTGAAGTGCCCTCAACTAGCACTACCGAGGTTTGGAAGTCTTATCAACAGGCTATTGAGAATTTCTATGACTTGCTGAAAATCAATAAGGAACTTCGTGACTACGACTTCAAGAAGAATTTGGATATTAAGCAGCAGCTTTGTGAAGAGGCCGAGGCCCTGGATGAAGAAAACGATGTTATTTCGGCATTCAAGAAACTTCAAGTTCTTCACGACAAGTGGCGTGAGACTGGTCCTGTAGCCAAAGATATACGCGAGCAGTTGTGGGCAAGATTCAAGGCCGCCTCATCGGTTATCAACAAGAAGCATCAATCCTTCTTTGAGGAGCGCAAAGCTAGCGAGAAAGAGAATGCTGATGCCAAGACCGCGTTGTGCGAGGCAATCGAGAAGATAGACATTGAGACTCTCAAGACTTATGCTTCGTGGGACGAGGCTACGAAGCAAATTATCGGTCTTCAAGAAGAGTGGAAGAAGCTCGGCTTTGCTTCCAAAAAGGTAAACACTGCGCTCTTTACACGTTTCCGCAAGTCGTGCGATGAGTTCTTTACCGCCAAGGCCACATTCTTCAAGCAGATGAAAGAAGAGCTTGCCGAGAATTTGGCAAAGAAGACAGCTCTGTGTGAGAAGGCTGAGGCTTTAAAAGACTCTACTGATTGGAAAGCTACAACCGACGCGCTTATAGCTCTTCAGAAGGAGTGGAAGACTATTGGCCCCGTTGTTAAGAAGCACAGCGACGCCGTGTGGAAACGCTTCATTGGCGCATGTGACTATTTCTTTGAGCAAAAGAAGAAACAAACATCGAGCCAGCGCTCAGTAGAGCATGACAACCTCAAGGCTAAGAAGGAGGTTATTGCTCAAATCAATGCCATCGTCAATGCTGAAGAAGAGGCTGAGGATGCTCCTCAGCAGATTCGCGACTTGATGTCGAAATGGCAGTCTATAGGCCATGTTCCTTATAAAGAAAAAGACAAGATTTATGCTCAATACAAGGAAGCTATCGACAAGGCGTTTGAGAAATTTGATATGAAGGCTGTAAGGGCTCGCTTATCAAACTTTGAGAACTCAATCAGCCAGTCGGGAAGCGACAAGGTTTATCATGAGCGTGAGCGCTTGGTTCGTGCCTATGAGCAGAAGTGTAATGAGCTGAAGACCTATGAGAACAATATGGGCTTCTTTACCGCACGCTCAAAGAGCGGTAACACAATCGTCAAGGAACTTGAGAAGAAGATTTCAAATTTGAAGGAAGATATCGAGCTTCTTGAGCAGAAGATTAAAATTATCGACGAGAAGATTTAAACCCAAAACCCACTCTCTGTTAGCACTGCTTTCAGAGAGTGGGTTTTTACTTTAAAATCTTATACTTGTGACAATAAAGAGTAAGGGCAGATATGGTCAATTTATCCGTTGGATATTTATAGCCATCGACTTTATTGTACTTAATGCCTCATACATAACGACTTGTTTGCTAACTGATGCCGATCACCAGCCTTTTATGGTAAAGCAGGTGTGGCTGATGCTAAACTTGTCGTTTCTTGTTGTGGTATATGTCCTTAGCACACTTCACGACAAACGCGTAGTATATATTGACAGGGTGCTATTGCTTCTTGTCAAATATGTGCTGCTGCATGGAGTCATCTTCTTGATGCTGCTGTCGTTTGTCGACAAAGATATCTCATGGAAGACGATAGTTCTGTTCTATGGAATCTTTGCCTTAAGCCTTGCCGTGTGGTGGATTGTGTCTCGCAAGCTGTTGAAGTGGTATCGCAGCAAGGGTTACAACTATAAGCAAATCGTGATAGTTGGCGGCTCGTCGGGTGCTGGTGTAAGGCTCATGGATGAGCTGGAGAAAGATTTAGGTTATGGCTATCATGTGGTTGGATACTTTGGCGATGCAAAAGACGAAAATATAGAGTGCTATCGTGGCGGTATAAGCGAGTTAGAGAATTTCTTGAGTACCAATACCATTGACGAGCTTTATTGTGCAGTTCCCGAAAATGAACGTCAGGAATTGCAGCACATGATAGAACTTGCTGAGCGCAATGCCATTGACTTCTATTATGTGCCACAGTTCAGTAAGTATATCTCACGCCGCTTTGAAGTGGAGACCTTCGGCACAGTTCCTGTGATGTCGATTCGTCCGCACCCGTTGAATAATCCATTTAATAAGGCGGCCAAAAGAGCGTTCGACCTCCTTGTTTCATCGATAGTTTTGTTGTTCTCACCAATCGTGTTCCTACCCATTGCGATAGGTGTAAAATTATCGTCACCCGGACCTGTGTTCTTCAGACAAGAGCGCACAGGCTATCGTGGCAAGTCATTCCATTGCCTTAAGTTCCGTTCGATGCGCATTAACGATGAGAGTGACTCGCAGCAGGCGACAAAAGACGACCCACGCAAGACGAAATTTGGTAATTTCTTACGCAAAACTAGCTTAGACGAGTTACCTCAGTTCATCAATGTTTTCAAGGGCGACATGTCGATAGTGGGTCCACGTCCTCACATGGTTCAGCAAACGAAGGAATACAACGAACTCATTGACAAATATATGCTTCGTCACACCATCAAACCAGGAATTACTGGTTGGGCCCAAGTTAATGGTTTTCGTGGTCCTACCGATGAGCTGTGGAAGATGGAGAAACGCGTTGAGTTTGACGTGTGGTATGCCGAGAACTGGAACTTTATGCTTGACATCAAAATTATGTTCTTGACAGTGTTCAACGCGATTCGCGGTGAAAAGAACGCTCTCTAATATCTGTATTTACAATCCCAATCGTTTTTTATGGATGACCTGAAACGTAAGGCTCATGCCGTATTAAAGAAATTCTACGGTTACGACTCGTTTCATCCCATGCAGTTTGAGGTTATTGAGCATGTGATGAATGGTGGTGACGCTGTTGTGCTGATGCCCACAGGTGGTGGCAAGTCGATGTGCTATCAAATTCCGGCGCTGTTGCAGCCTGGTTGCACGATTGTTGTGTCGCCATTGCTCGCACTAATGAAGGATCAAGTAGATGCTTTGGTGGCCAATGGCATTCCTGCAGCAGCCATCAATAGTCAGCAGAGCGAATCTCAAAACCGTGAGATTATTGATAACGTGTTTTGTGGGAATATCAAGCTATTATATATTTCTCCTGAACGGTTAATAGCCGATATGGACCAGTGGTCTCAGGATTTGCGTGTAAGCTTGATAGCCATTGATGAGGCACACTGCATTTCGCATTGGGGGCACGACTTCAGGCCCGAGTACTCGCAACTTGGTCTTGTCAAGGAGCGATTCCGCGATGTGCCAGTTTTGGCATTAACAGCTACTGCCGACCGATTGACGCGGTTGGACATACGCGAGCAACTCAACATAAAGGATGCAAAGTTGTTTATCAAATCATTTGACCGTCCTAACATATCGTTGAATGTGGTGAGTGGTGTTACTGGTCGACAAAAGCTGCGTCGCATTGTGAAGTTTATTGAAGCACATCCTGGACAGAGCGGAATCGTGTACTGCTTGCGCCGTGACGATACCGAGAAAATGGCGCAGAACTTGCGCTCATTGGGCATTAATGCTCAATCTTTTCATGCAGGTATGGCGACCTCGGCAAAGCTCAAAGTTCAGCGCGATTTCATTAACGATGATGTTCAGGTGATTTGTGCTACTATAGCTTTTGGAATGGGAATAGATAAGAGCAATGTGCGATGGATAATCCACAGCAACATGCCCAAGAACATAGAGAGCTATTATCAAGAAATAGGACGATCGGGCCGTGACGGAATGCCGGCCGATGCACTTATGTTCTATTCCTTTGGTGACGTGAAGACGTTGATGAACTTTGCCACCAGTTCGGGCCAAGCGATGGTTAACATTGAGAAACTGAATCGCATGCAGCAATATGCCGAGGCCACCGTTTGTCGCCGTCGCATGCTGCTTAGCTACTTCAACGAGCGTTATGATCACGACTGTGGAAACTGTGACGTGTGCAACAACCCTCCCGAGCGATTTGATGGCACCACGTTGTGCCAGATGGCCTTGAGTGCCATAGTTCGTGCCAACCAAAAAGTGGGCTTCAAATTGCTAATCGACATCCTTCGTGGCTCACGCAAGAGTGAGGTGCTAGCTGGTGGCTATGATAAAATTAAGACATATGGAGTGGGGCATGACTTGACCAATTCCATGTGGAACGCATATTTGTTGCAGATGCTTCAGTTGGGCTTGATTTATATTGCCTATGAAGACGAGGATCATCTAAAGGTTACCGACTATGGTAGCGAGGTTCTTTATGGCAAGAGTCAGGTGATGTTGTCGAGATTCTATTACGACAACTATCAGAACAAGCCTGCCAAGAAGCAGCAATTGGCTATTGATAGTCAGGGCGAAGTTGACATGGAGTTGCTTGAGAAGCTCAAGCTCACACGCAAGGCAATAGCTAAGGCTCGAGGCATAGCGCCATACATGGTGTTCAGCGACAAGGTCTTAACTATTATGGCACAGGAAAAGCCTGTCACTAAGGCGCAGTTTGGCACGCTTTATGGTGTGGCCGAGGCTAAGACCAATCAATATTGGTTGCAGTTTACAGCTGTAATAAAGGAACATTTAGCAAAAACAAAAGGCAGGTAATTAACCTACCTTTTGTTTTTTATAGTGTTGAGCTATAATATTTTACAGTAAATCGACTGAGCGTTTCAAGAAGTTGTTGAGGGCTTCGCCTTTGAGTAGGCCGTTACCCAGGAGGGCGATGTCGATGAGTTGCTTAACAGTGTCTTGGTCTTTAGCATAATTGGTGACAATTTCCTCTTTCTTGTCGCGCAATGCCTGAGCTTTGTCCTCGTTTTTCTTGAGGTCGTCTTTCTTGTCTTCGGGCACACCCTTATTGTCCTTGTCGAGGTCGCGAATTGCCTTGATGACAGCATTGGTCGCTTCTAGTTCGTCATCGATGGGCTTGAGCTCATCTTTCACAGCTGCTACTGCTTGGTCAACAACTCTCTTGATGACAGGATGGCTGGTGTTGAGCGTGAAATTATAAGCATCGGGGAACTCGCCGTAGAAACTCATTCCTGGCTGGAACACAGCCATATCCTTCATGCGTCGCATGTACTCACTTTGAGTGATGACTACAGGTTGGGCATCGGGAGACATGGCAGCATAGGTTACCATGAACTCACTCTTCTCGATAGCAGGAATCTGTGACTTGAATAGGGTAGAGGCGATTTCACGTTCCTCGGTGGTGAGCTCGGCGTCTTTAGCATCCTCTTTGCGCACCAAGTTGTCGACAACGTCGCTGTCGACACGCACGAAGCGTGATTTCTCATTCATCTGCTCAAGCAGACCAACGAATGGAATGTCGAGCTGGCCGTCCATGAGTAGCACGTCGTAACCCTTGTCTTGGGCAGCCTTGATGTAGGTGTATTGTGCAGTCTTGTCGGTGGCGTAGAGGTAGATGAGGTTGTCGTCCTTGTCGGTTTGGTTGCCCTTGATGAGGTCCTTATATTCGTCGAACTTGAAGAACTTACCTTCGGTGTTTTGCAAGAGAGCGAACTTTGCGGCTGCTTCCTTGAACTTCTCGTCGCTGAGCATGCCATACTCAATGAAAATCTTGATGTCATTCCACTTTTCTTCAAAGGCCTTGGCGTCGGTCTTTGCAATCTCCTCAAGGCGACTAGCCACCTTCTTGGTGATGTAAGATGAAATCTTCTTGACGTTGCGGTCGGCTTGCAGGTAGGAACGTGACACGTTCAGTGGGATGTCGGGGCTGTCGATTACACCTTGCAGCAACATCATGAACTCGGGCACAACACCCTCAACGCTGTCGGTTACAAACACCTGATTGCAATAGAGCTGGATGCGATCCTTGCGAATGTCGAGATTGTTCTTGATTTTTGGGAAATAGAGGATTCCGGTGAGAGTGAATGGGAAGTCTACGTTCAGATGAATCCAGAACAGAGGGTCGTCCTGTGCCGGTTGGATTGCATGGTAGAACTTGATGTAATCCTCATCCTTGAGGTCGGTGGGCTTGCGAGACCACAGAGGCTCAATATCGTTGATTACCTTGTCCTTGTCGGTGTCGACATACTTGCCGTCCTTCCACTCCTGCTCCTTTCCAAAAATAACTGGAACGGGCATGAATTTACAATACTTGTTTAGAAGTGTGTTGATGCGTGACTGCTCGAGGAACTCCTTCTCGTCATCGTCGATGTAGAGCACAATGTCGGTGCCGCGCTCAGCCTTGTCGCAATCGGTCATCTCGAATTCGGGTGAACCGTCGCAGCTCCAAAGGACAGGTTTTGCTCCTTCCTCCCAAGAAAGGGTGCGAATTTCGACCTTCTTGGCAACCATGAATGCCGAATAGAAACCAAGGCCAAAATGGCCAATGATTGCATTGGCATTGTCTTTATACTTGTTGAGGAAGTCCTCAGCGCCTGAGAAAGCGATTTGGTTGATGTATTTGTCAACATCCTGCTCGGTCATGCCAATGCCGTGGTCGCTCACGGTGAGAGTGCCTGCGTCCTTATCGATTGTGACGCTCACTTTCAAATCTTCGGTTGAACCTTTGAAATCGCCTGCTGCGGCGAGAGTTTTAAGTTTTTGAGTCGCATCAACTGCGTTAGAAATCAGCTCGCGCAAGAAAATCTCGTGGTCGCTGTAAAGAAACTTTTTAATAACGGGGAAAATGTTGTTGGTAGTTACCCCAATTGAACCTTTTGCCATAGTATATATAATTTTTTAGTTTTTAATTCTGGATTAGTCAAGTTTATTTAC
>ODAI010574972.1_pt1 | contig 10933 bp, 11 predicted proteins | sample 1539321 | NCBI WGS metagenome assembly ODAI01 (sample SAMN02144231, study PRJEB22623) | gut metagenome | biome: sheep rumen | host: Ovis aries | place: New Zealand | reverse complement strand
CGATGCCATGGCTGATGCAATCACGGAACTTGTGTCACAGCATGGTTGATTCGTGCGGATGGGAAATACCCGCGCCGCTTGAAACTTGTTGATTCGTGCGGAGGGTTCAATACCCCGACGCTCTGCGTCGAAATAAAGGGTATTGAATCCGACTGCAATACCTTATGAGAACACCATACCTCGACGCTCTGCGTCGAGTGTTGGTGATTTATCTTCAAACTATGGAATGGTTTTGTCTTTAAAAAAAAGAGGTCGTTGCAAATCTGCAGCGGCCTTTTTTATCGGGTATTGTCTGGAATCAAATCGTAAAATCTTATTTTATGCTGAAATTCACGCGGCTTTCAGGATTGATTGAACGGTCGTTTTTGTATACAGTGAAGTGCAGGTGCGGACCTGTGCTCTGCCCGGTGCTTCCGACTTTTCCAATAACGGTTGACTGATACACATATTGTCCTTTTGTACAGGTGATTTTGCTCATGTGTCCGTACAAAGTCTTGTATCCTGAGTGATGTTCGAGAATCACATAGTTTCCGTAGATATTGCTCCAGGCGGCTGTGATTACAGTTCCCTCGGCAGACGGGTAGATTGACGTTCCCTGAGGACAAGCCATATCGATTCCACCGTGGTAAGTGCGTTTTGAAGCATCGAAGGGGCTCACGCGCCAACCGAATCTTGAGGAAACATAATAGCCTGAATGAAGCGGATTTTTAAACAAATCTCCGTTGATTTCCATCTTCGTGTAGGGATCCATCTTTGCGTCGGCCACGAAAATCGTCCGTCCTGCGGTAAGTGCGGCTGCCATGTCAACACCGTTTGCTGCGGAAGTCTTTTCGGCATCCACCTTAAATCGTGTTGCAATCGCATTCACAGTCTCGCCGTCATTCTTTACCGTATAGAGAATTCCCGGCATTGAAGGAATGCGCAGATACTGACCCACCTGAAGCGTGCGGGAGGATTTTATGTTGTTCACACTGATGATTGTATCTTCCGTAACGTTGTATTCCTGAGCGATAAGTCCGATGATGTCGCCCTTTTTCACGCGGTAGGAAAAATAAGAAAGTCCGCTGTCCTGCTGTGTGTCTGCATTGTTTTCTTCTATTATATCTGTGGTTTCAGCCTGCTCAATGGCCGTGCCTGCTGCAATATTTTCAACAGGCTCAACCGGCATTACCGGAAGATTCTGCACATCCCCTGCAAATGAGGCTCCCACCGCAAGTCTCTCGCCTTCGGTCACAGGGTACAAATCGGTCTGCGAAAGAACCACAGGCGGCTGAAGACCATCCAATCCGCCCTGTCCGCTGTAATTATTGTGATGAACAACGGCAATGGTCGTTCCCACCACCAAAGCAGCGGTGCAGAAAATTGAGAGAGAACACGCTAGGAAAAATTTAATGTACGATTTCATTTTAATCTTCTTACTGTAGCATATTTCCTTGGAAAAAACAATTTTTTTCATAGCCTTTTTCCTAATTTTCTGTAATATTTTGCGTTTCAGTCTGTCCGTCGGAACCTGTAGTTGTGCTTTTTTTACCCAAACCCACAAGATAAGTCTCAAATGATTCCGAGCGACACGCCTGAGGCTTAAAACCTTTAGCGGAACTGAAAATTTCACGCATTTTACGCAATTCTTTCTGCTGATCTCCGTTTTGGAAAATCTTCACGCAGAAATTCCCATTTGTCTTCAACATGTCGGCGGCATACCAAATCGCCATTTCGACAAGTGCCTGCGACCTTGCTGTATCAATCGTCCTGTTGCCGGTCGTAAGAGGTGCCGCATCGCATACTACCGCATCGTAGGGACCGTTTTTCCTGATTTGCTCACGGATTTCCTCGCTAAGCAGATCTCCCTGAAAAAACACAAGATTGTCTCCCTTCACGGATTTTGCAAGCGGGTTCAAATCAACAGAAACGACCTTTCCCGTACCGTTGAGTTTTCTAAGCAGCCAGGTAGTCCAGCTTCCGGGAGCCGCACCCAAATCAAGAACCGTATAGCCTTTTTTTAACATTCCGAATTTGTCGTCAATCTCCTGCAGTTTGTACACACTTCGAGCAGGGTACCCTTCTTTGAAGGCTTTCTGAGACCAAAAATCCGGTTTGCTGTAACTATTCGACTTAGACGGCATATCCCGAATTTCGGCAAATTTATCTGAAAAGTTTACAGGCGGAAAAAATCAAAAGTTTTAAAAGTTTTTTTGCAGATTTATATACGGTTTTGAAATTCCGCACACATTATAAAGGTGTAGGAACTGATTCTGATTTTCAGAAAAGTTTCCGGGAGTAAAAATGAAGAAAATGTTTTTAAGTGCGGTGTTTGCTTTCTGCACCGTAATCGGATTCTGTCAGCAGCGGTTGGACGGATTTGAATTTTTAAATCGTGACATCGACGAGATTCTTTACACGGTGAGCCTGTACCGCGGAGTTGCCATTGTTGGTGACGACACAATTTCCGGCAAAGCAACATTCCGTTTTGCAGGTCAGGATTTTGATTCGGCGTTTGAAAGTTTCCTTTCGTCCCAGCGTCTTTATGTACAAAAGACTGATGATGTATGGACTGTGAGCCGCGTAAAATTTTCCCCCCGTGAAGACGGTGTGATTTTCCTTGACGCAAGCGATGTGCGTCCCGCTGTCCTCGTTGAAAAAATCAGCAGAGAGTTCGGCACGGAAATCACTTACGATGCATTGGGTGAAATTCCGGTTTCTCTTCACACCGGAGGAAGCAGTGCCGGGGATTTTGTGAAGTCTGTTGTCCGTGTTCTGGGAAAAGAGTATTCAATGGAAGACAACGCAGGCCGCCTCCGCATAAACAGAACTGTTCAGGAAAGAAACAGCTATTCCACTTCGCGTGAAAAAATCCAGGTAAGAAAAGACAAGGAAAACTTTTCTGTTGATGTTCAGGAGGCTTCCGTTGGTGCCGTGCTCGAAGAGCTTTTCAAATCAGCAGGAAAAGAATACATCTTTGCGGCGGATACTTCGGCAAAAATAAAACGTGCAATGTTCAGTTCCCGAAGTTTTGATGAAACCGCATCGTTGGTTTGTGCCGGCGGAGGACTTGAACTCCTTTGTGTTGACGGAATTTTTTATGTCGTGTCATCGGGCAGATCAGGAACATCCCTCGAAGACAGCGGAAAGGTTTGGAAGAAGCACGGCATTTCGTATTGTTCTGCGCAAAAGGCAATGTCGTTGGTTGAAAGCCGTTTCGGTCGTCAGACCTGCATCAGTCTTGAAGATGAGAATGCATTTCTGTGTTTCGCAAAGGAAGACTCCCAGAATCAGATTGCAGATTTCATAAAATCCTTTGATGTGGAAAAAGAAAGTCATGTGGTCAGACTGAAGTATATCCGCACTGATGATTTCATGCAGCGTCTTCCCCCGGGAGTCCAGGCTTCCCAGATTACGCGCGGCACTCAAGACAATGTGTTTTTCTTCAGTGGAAATGAAGCGCAGTTTGCATCTCTCGAAGAGCATCTCAAGGAGATTGATTGCCCTGTGCGCCGTTTGCGTTACGACCTGCTCGTGATTCAGTATCAGTCCACCGAAGGATTCGACTGGGACAGTTCTCTTTCAGTGCGTCGCTTAAAACTCGGAGATATGACAGACGGTTCGGTTGCTCTTGGTTCTGTCCTTGATTTCAACCTTGATGTGGTTACGGCCTTCGGTTTGAAATTCGCATCTTCACTTCAGACTGCAATGAACGAAAACAGGGCACAGGTTTTTGCAGATACAACGCTCCACGGAGTCAGCGGAGGAACAATCAATTTTTCAAACACAAATACATACCGTTACCGCGACAACAATGTGAATCCTGAAACAGGAGTTCCTATTTATTCTGGAGTCACGAGGGAGATTGTTTCAGGTCTTAAGATTGATGTTACAGGCTGGGTGAGTGGAGACGGCATGATTACAAGCAAAGTGACTGCATCGGTTTCACGTCAGGGGGCTGACCTTTCTTCGCGCACAGGAAATCCTCCGCCGACGAGTGAAAAAATCATCACGACGGAAGTGCTGGGAAAAAGCGGTGAGCCGATTATTCTGACCGGACTTGTGCAAAATGAAGAGTCTGTCGTCGAGCAAAGAACTCCCGGCCTTTCAAAAATTCCTGTGCTCGGCTGGATGTTCAAGGCACGCGAGAGTTCAAAAGAAAAAACAGAGCTTGTCATTTATCTTGTGCCGCATTGGGATCGCGAGGATGGAACGGAGACTTCTGAAAAGGAAGAGGATTTCTATGAACACATATACAGCACTTTGGTGGAGGCTTCGAATGAATGAAAGAGGATTTGAACTGTCGCCGGTTTTTTGCCTGCATAACGGTGCCGTGCTTTTGAACCGGAACAAAAATGCAATTACATTCGGACTGCTTGATTCGTCAAATACAAGGATCCGCCGCAGATTGGAAAATGCTGCCAACATTGAAAAAATAAATCATGGTAAAGTGAATTTTATTCCACTCAGCCGTGAGGAATTCAACCGCCATATTTCGGAAATATTTTCGAGGAACGATGATTGTTCTGAGCAGAAAAAAGAGGAGGAAAAAAATCGTGCGGAAAATGAAGCCGCAGCGTTGCTTGATGCTTTGATTGGAAATGCATGTTCAAGTGGTGCAACGGATATTCATATAGAAGAAAATCTTGTGAGATTCCGTGTGAAAGGAGTTTTGCAGAAAGAAATCGAGCTTTCAGGTGAACGTAAACAGGCTCTTGTGCGAAGAATAAAACTTCTTGCAGGCATGAATGTGGTTGAACAGCGTATTGGTCAGGACGGACATTTTGTGCATAGTGATGAAAATGCAAGAAGAATTTTTGTGCGTGTTTCGTCTATTCCCGTTGTGGGATCAAAATCTTGTGAAGAAGAATCGGTCGTTTTGCGTTTGCTAGATTCAACAAGAGTGCCGCTTGAAATTGAATCTCTTGGTTTTACGAAAAGTCAGCAGGAAGATTTGAAGGCTTTGTGTACTTTAAAAAACGGACTTGTTTTGATTTGCGGCCCGACAGGAGCGGGTAAGTCCACAACAGCCGGGGCACTGCTTGAGGAAATCAGAAAAAAGTTTTCAGAGGGAAAGAAAATCGTAAGTCTGGAAGATCCTCCTGAATATGTGCTCGATGGTGTGAGTCAGGTAAAAATTGAAAGTGCGCATGGCATGGATTTTTCAAATGTACTGAAATCGGTTTTCCGTCAGGATCCGGATGTGATTTTCATTGGAGAAATAAGAGATGAGGAAAGTGCAAAAATCGCAGTGCAGGCGTCTCTTACCGGCCATCTTGTTTTTGCCACCTTGCATACTTCATCTGTGAGCAAGGCTGTTTTGAGACTGAATGATTTGGGGGCAAATCCAAAACTTGTTGCAGAAGTGCTTCGTGCCGTTGTGATTCAAAATCTGAATGAGGGCGTGTTGGATGCTGATGTGAGAATTATCCCGGAGGTCGTTTGTGAGTAAAAAGGAGTTGATCTTTTTTCAGACCATTGATGATTTGCTGCAATCGGATTTGAATATAAAATCTTCTCTCGATGTTATGGCAAAAATGAAAGGTCTCCCAAAAAAGGTATCAAAGGCATCGGTTGAAATCAGAAGTGATTTGGAAGCAGGCTCTTTGTTGTCAAATGCAATGGGGAATTGCACATCTTTGAAATTCAAAGAAAGTCAGATTGCGTTTGTTGAATCGGCTCAAAGAAGCGGAAAACTCTGTGATACATTTTCTTTTTTACGATGCAGGGAGGAAAAATGTTCTGCAAGAAATGAAAAAATCTTTGGTATGTGTGTCTATCCTTTGATTGTGATTTTGATGGCACTCATAGGCGGTATTGTTCTTTCTGTTTATGCGCCGTCATTGGTTCCTGATTTTTCAAGGAATTTTGATTATGACTTGTATCATCGTAATGTGATTGCTGCATGTGTGAAAGCGAATCTGCTCCTCTTCATTTTTGGTCTCTCTCTTGTATTGATTGCAAGGAAAAATGCTTTCGAATATCAGCGGCTTGATGTTGCATCTGCGTTGAAATTTCTAACAGAGGCTGGAACGGATATGGATTCTTCTTTGCATATGGCGTTTCTTGTGGCAGGTAAAAATCAATATCTGAAAGAATCGGTTCTTGATGCAATGCTTCAAATGGAAAACGGAGAACCTCTTCCTTCAGTGATGGATATGTTCGGAGGTAACGCAAAAAGTTTTTTTGAAATTGCATTGGTGTCGGGAAATTTAAAAACAGCTTTTTCATCTCTTGTGATTTCAATGGAAAAGAAATTGCAGAAAACGGAATCGCTTTTCATTTCATTAATGGAGCCTGTAACAATATGTTTCGTCGGAGCATATATCCTGATTCTGTTGAAAGATGTGGCAATGCCTGTTTTGTTTAATACCGGTGTTTTTTAAGAATCAAACATAGAGAATAAATAGGAGAAAAAAATGAAAATCAATTTGAAGAAAAAGAGAAAGGAAAAAGATGAAGGAAACGGAGGATTCACTTTTGTTGAAACTCTTGCAGTTCTTGCCGTCGGTGCGGTTCTTACAGCAGGTGCAACGGTGTCTGTTTTTAAGACAATGGAAGTTGCTCGAGAATATTCTGCCAGAGAGACAATAGCCCAATACAAGGCGGCGTTGAATTCCTACTACATTGACTGCGGAACATATCCTTCAAGTGAACAAGGGCTTTCGGCTTTGTGGCAGAAACCTGATTTGGTTCCAGTTCCAAGTGGATGGCATGGACCGTATTTGGATAAAGAAGTACAGCAGGATCCGTGGGGCGGTGATTTTGTTTACATCAGAAAAGACAGTGCCCGGTTTCCGAGTGAGTGTCCTGAAAATCTTCCGTATGTGATTTACAGTTATGGACCGGATCATTGCGAGGGAGGTGTGAATGAAAATGCAGATATTGTGTCGTGGCGTTAAGAAATCTTTCTTGAAATACTCGGATGGAAATATCTTTGTTTTTACGCTTGCATTGCTGTTTGCTTTTTCACTTGTTCTTTCTGGAATCGGTGCATTAGTAGGAGCGAAATATGAAACTGTTCTGCGTGAAAGCAACCGCTTTTATATGCAGGAAACTGTACGGAGCGAGGAAATAAGGTGAAACTTATTCATATTATTGCATCGTGTTTTCTGACATTTGCTTGTGTAAATATGTGGACCGGAATGATTTCTTCGTGCCATAAAACAATTGTAGAAACACAACGGATTGAAAGAAGTCTGGAGAGGGATTCGTTTTTATATGAAGGATTTAATAAAATCTGTTCATCTAAAACAGGAATCGAATGGCAGTCGGAAATGTTTGAATGGAAAAAACTTAGTTCAGCATTATGGCATTTCGACTCCATCTTTTTTACAGAAAGATTGGACTGCTATGAGGCTTCTTGGAAAACGGAAGATAAAATTGTCCGGGTGTTTTTCCCAAAGAAATAAGGATATCTCTGAAAATTGATGTTTTTCGAGATTCCGCAATTTGAAAAAAAGGAAAGTGAAATGAAAAGTTCAACTGTGCATAAGTCTGATTATGAGCTTTATGCGTTTACTGTACCGCTCGGTTATGTCGGTAAAAAAAGAAAATCGTTCATTACTCGTGAATTGGAAAAAAATCATCCGGGATTTTCAGATTCCTGTTGCTTTGATTCCAAAGTACGGCTCCGCAAAGGAAAAATACAGTCGCTTGTCACTGTGATGAATAAAGTCCGTCTGCAGGAATATAAAAAAAAGTCAAAAGGGAGTCTTTCTCTTGAGGGAATAAAGGGAATGAAAGTGTTCGGAAATAAAAATCTTTCCATTTTAACACTTGCAGTGCTTCTTTTTGTTTCCTCTGTTTTGCTTTTATCTTATTTGTTTCGATCAACGGAAAATCTTCCGGCATTGGATAATGAGACTCAGTTCAATGTAAAGGAGGTGGAGAAAAAAAATAATCTTTTGAGTGCGGATGAAATTCTAAATTCGTTGTTTGAAAATCTTTCTGATAAAAAAAGCAGAATATCGATGTTTTCTTTCAAAGTGGAAAAAGATCTGGGGGAAAGTAAAGCCTGTCTAAATCTCTTGCTGAATAATATTTTTCCTGAAGATATTGTCGGCTTTGCAGATGTGTCTGAAGTAAAAGAGTCAATAGGTGCTGTTTCGTATGATTCCAGAAAAAGCCGTTTTTTATACACGCTTGATTTTCCTGTATATGATTCAGATGAAACGTCATTGCGTATGAATGAGAGTCAACTTAAGGAAGTCAGGAGTCTGATTAATTCTTTTGGAATTATTGAATTTGAAAATCAGCAGTCTGGTGATTATAAATGCACAATTTCAAAAGAAAATATTTCTGATTTTTTTTCTTCAATGAATAATTTCTTGAGCAAAGAAAAACTTGAGTTGACTTTGTGCAATATTGTAAGAAACGACAACGGATTGCAGTGTGATTTGACACTCAGTGAAAGTTCAGCCGGAAATAACATTTTTACTATTTTGAAGGATAAATGCAATCTCTTTTATGATGAAAGAGAAAAAAAATTGCCTGTTGAAAAAGTGAGGGGCTCAAAAGCAATTGCTCCCGAGAAAGTGATCTCTGAGACAACAGGTGAAAAAATCGGGTCTATTCTCACAAAAGATGGACGTCACATAACATATTATCGCGGTCAGGATGGCCGTGTAAAAGGAGTTGAAGAATGAAATTAAAAATTGTTGTTGGAATGTTGTGCGCTGTACTTGCATTGTCTGGATGCGCTTCTGTCGGAAGAACTGCTAAGGCGGACTTTCATGGATTGATAGTCAATGAATCCGGTGTACCGGTAAGTGGTTATGAAATTGAAATTGATGGAAAAAAATCTGCAATCACAAATGACAACGGTTTCTTTTTAATTGAATCCTGCAATGCCGAGAATATGATTTTTACAGCAAGAAAACCAGAATGGGATACAATCAATGCGGCAGAGTCCGTTGTAGATTCGACAAAACTTTATGTGTATCAGGCAAAAAGTCATCGTGCGGTGCTTGCTGAAATTGAAGATGAAATACTTGGCGGTCATTATCAGTCGGCCCTTCAAACAATCTGCGGTTTGGAAGATGAATGGGATGATGATTCCAAATTGAAATTTTTCAGAAGTGTGATTTGTTACCGTCAGGGATATTTTCTGGATGCGCTGAACTGCCTTGATGAATCAGGAATTGATTGTTCGTCTAATACTTATGTTTCAAAGTATCGAATGATTCTCGTGTCAAAAGCGGGAGGGCATAATGAATAAACTCCGTTGTTTGATTCTGTTCACAATATGCCTGTTGTGTGTTGGATGTGAAAATCCATGCGAGAATATTCTTCCGTATTACATAACTGATAAATACATTTCAGTCGGTCAGGAAAAAGATTTATTTGAATTTGCCGGTGCATATATTGAAATCTTCAATAATACTGATTTGGAAGTGGAACAAGTGACAGTAAACTTCATGCTTTATGATGAAAATGGAAAAAGTGCCGGAATCTATGGAAATCAAGTGTCCAGTTCGGTTGATTGTGGAATTATCCCTCATAAAAGAAAAACCGTTGTTGTTTCCTTGGATAATGCGCTTGGCCCGAATCTGGAAAAATCCTATCAGTTGGATTTTGTTTATATCAGTCGAATTGTCTATACGGATGGAACTGTTTGGCAGAATCCGCTCGGACTTTTTGCAGTTTGATAGGAGGTGAAAAATGAAATGGAAGTTATGTCTTGTATCGGTTTTTGCGATTTTCGTTTCCTGTTCATTTACCCCGGGAACTTCTTTGCATAAATCATCGGCTGTGCAGATAAGAGAAAATAATTTTATTCACGACAAAGCTGATTGGACTGTGATGGTTTATATGCCGGCAGACAATAATCTCGAGGAAGCGGCATTGGAAGACTTGAACGAAATGGAAGCGGCTGAATACGATGAAGAGAAATTGAATGTTGTCGTTCTTCTTGATACTGACGGGTTCAATGATGGAATTGATGATTGGCCGGGAACTCGCTTGTATGAAGTAAAGCATGACAAAAGTGGAATGAATCAATCTCTGTGTTCCATCAGATTGGGCTCCCCGGAACTGGGCTTGAGTTCGCGTACTGATAAAGAGTTGAATATGGCTGATAAAAGAACAATGTGCAATTTCATAAAATATGTGAAAAAGAATTATCCTGCCGAACATTTTGCGCTTGTCGTCTGGGGACATGGAACAGGATATCGCTCACTGAGTAAATCAAATACCCGCGCAGTTGCTATCGATGATACGAGTTCTTCCTTTATGCCAATACCGACTTTGAGGGATGCTCTTGAGCAATCGATTGATGGTGAAAAACTGGATTTCCTTGGTTTTGATACTTGCTTTGCTTCTGAAATTGAGGTTATGTACGAACTCAAAGATACTGCTCATTATTTTGTTGGCGAAGAAGGTACGCAGCCTGTTTCTGGATGGGATTACTGTAAATGGCTTGGCAGTGGTTTCTCTTATGATGACAGCGGCTTGGGGTTGGGAAAAAAACTGGCTTTGATCAGCAATTCTGATTCTCATCTATGCGTTGCAGATCTTTCAAATTTAGAAAATCTATTTTTATCCTTTGATGAATTTGCCTTGAAGTTTGCTAAAGCCGCTGCTGAAAAAAAATCAGTGGTTACAGAAAAGTTGAAGGGTGTGCAGAGTTTTACGAGTTATGGAGCTGCATTGAATCCTGTTTATATTGATGTTGTTGGAATGGTTCGTTGCGGAATGGAGTTGTTTCCGTCTTTGAAAGAAAGTGCAGAGGATGTTGAAAGATTGCTGGGTGAAGTTTGTGTTCTTTCTAAGAATGAAAATATCGGTGTTTATTTTGGTTCGGTAAAATCAGACGGAATACCTGCATCGGAATTTTCTCCATATTATGTTCAAGGCTCCGGGGTCTCGGGTCAGTGTGAATTTGTAAAAAAGTCAAAGGGATATGTCCCAAGTTCATCAAAAGAAAATAAATCCTTACTTGACGTTTTGTTTT